>ERZ507044.4-NODE-4-length-297724-cov-17.3338_pt1 | contig 297724 bp, 293 predicted proteins | sample MGYA00512870_ERZ507044 | MGnify/ENA metagenome assembly ERZ507044
CTCAAATAATTGACGTTTCCTGTTCAGTTTTCAAAGACCGAAATTTCTATTTCGTTTGCCGCTGTACTCATCAGCGCTCGTATATAATACAACACATATCCCTGTGTGTCAACAGCTTTTTTTATTTTTTTAACTTTTTTATCATATTTCTTTCATATACCGCATAGAAGCCTTATTTCATTCTTTTATCCTCATCCATATAGCGCAGGTATTTATCATACAATGCCGATATTTCTCGATGCTCAAATGGTGAATTTTGCAGACGGATATCCACCATCAGACGATCCAATCCGTGGTGAATTGCTTTATCCAGCTTTTGACTGTAGCCCATTTCCGCAGAATGCTCCTGATATTCATCCTCATCCAGCAGCGTAGTTTTCCCTGTTGGTGAAACCTTGACATCCAGATCATAATCAATATTCTTTATTGCTTCTCCGTCATACAGTGATGGAGATGCCAGATTGCAGTAATAATGGATACCCGATTTACGAATCATGCAGATGACATTGTACCACTTATCCGGATAAAAGAAGCAGATTGCCGGTTCTCTGGTTACCCACTTGCGTCCGTCCGATTCACTGACAAGTGTTTTATTGGTTACTGCAACAATACGCCGTTCATTCGCTTCGATAACATAACCCTTTGCCCAGGTTCTGTGAAGACTCCCATCATGCTTATAGCTCTGGATATATACATATTCTCTTTCTTGTATTTCCATGACGTCCTCCTGTGAGTATCTATTATAGCAGATAAAACCTTGAAAGCAAATGCATACAAGTGTAATTTTCCTACCATACTATTGTATGAAAGGAGATGTATGACTGATACATAGAGTCATACGAGTGAACACTATGCTGACACCAAAAGACGTATTGTATATGGAAGATATTCTGGATCAGACGCTTGTTTTGAATAAGCGTGTAGCCAATGATATCACAATGATTCAAAGTGAAGATGTTAAAACCTGTTTTGAGAACGTACAGGAAAAATTGAAGGAGCATTACCAGACATTACTGGCTATCCTGGAAAGTGAGGCAAAATAACATGGCTGATAAATCAAAGAGCTATGGCGATAAGGATATCGCTACCAACCTGCTTGTTACATTAAAGCATATGAAGGCTGAATTAAATACCTTTACACAGGAAGCAAGCAATGATGAGCTGTTTACAAAAATCGATGAGGTTTATACCTGTGTATCCACTCTGCAAAGAGATGTCTTCAATATGATGACAGCTCAGGGCTGGTATAAAATGACTGCGGATTCAGCAAAAAACATTTCCAAGGCTTATACGAAGTTTTCAAAAAGTGAAAGTGAGTTATCCTAATAGGAATTATTCACTCAATCACGCGTAATTGATAAAGCTGTAAATATAGGAGGAAGAAATAATTTCTTGCATGGAAATTTATTTCTTCTTTTTTTATTTATGCCTGTTACTTGAAGCGGTATGAGTTTCCATAGATAACTGCTTTTTCTTTTTATAATTTCATGATACGATATCTTATATATTAAGAGAGGTCGGATTATGAAAGAGAAAAAGTATGAATTGATTCTGCAGCAGCTGCAAGCCTTGCTGGAGGGAGAGCATGATATGATTGCAAACATGGCAAATATGGCAGCATTATTATTCCATGAGCTTCCGGATTTGAATTGGGCGGGATTTTATCTTATGAAAAATAACGAGCTTGTTCTCGGTCCGTTTCAAGGCAAGGTTGCCTGTATGCATATCCCGTCAGGCAAAGGGGTTTGCGGAACCTGCGCGCTGCAACGCTGTACACAGCTGGTAGAAAATGTACACACCTTCCCCAACCATATTGCCTGTGACAGTGCAAGCAACTCAGAAATCGTGGTACCCTTGATAAAAGAAAACACCCTGCTGGGTGTTTTGGATGTAGATTCACCTATCCTAGCCAGATTCGATACCATAGATCAGCATTATCTGGAGCAGGCTGTGGCATTATTGCTTCAGTCTCTGTGAATATGGAAATAGGCTGTGGCTAGCGTAATAGCTTCTCTGGCAGAGAACATGCGGCAGCGTCCGTTCCCAATGTAAGAGGTTTTCACAACGCTTCGCTCTTCCATTGCTTCTCCGATTTCGGAGAAGTTTTTTGTATGATAATCCAGATCAAGCATATCCTTCCATATGGTCTGTTTATTATTTTCTATAGGAGCACTTACCAGGCGGATGGGAAGTTGATCTCCCGAATAGCGGGCAAGATGAAACATGCTACAGCTTTCATATTCACAGCCGAGCAGTATGGTATATCCATTGAATTCCACAATTTTACCAAGTGGAGAATCCTTACTGAGTCCAAAATGCAAAGGGTGACGATCACAAATCAGCTTCGCATATTTGCCCCATGCCGCAAAGCTGTACAATGGATGATAGGAACGCACAACTCCTTCATTGCGAAGAAACTGTAGTGAAAGCGCATCCTGGGGCGCACTCAGTTTTCGATCAAACGGAAAAGAAGACGCACGCACATCATCCCAGTAAACACGTTCCACCGTTTTTTTCTGGCAGGATGGATCAAGCAGCTGAGGAGTAAAGGTTGGCATGACCAGTGTACCCTCATAGCCGACTGCATCGATCAGTGCTTCTATCAGCGCCTGCTCACCGCCAATTAAATAGCCCAGTCTCTGCAGGTCTGCCTGAACCAGAAGTACCATTCCCTTCTGTATCCCCAGTGACGTGAGCTGCTGTACGATTTCCTCTTTTGAAGAAACCGTTGCAGTATCCTGATTTAATGTAGTAAATGCAGATCGTTCAGCCATTTTAACAAGTCCTTCTTTTCCAGATAACCTTCTTTGCTATTTTCAGGCAGCAGACTTCCCTGATAAAAGTAAAAGGTTGACGGCAGGCTTTGAATTTTTCCTGTCGTTATTTGCAGTTCTTCAACAGCCTGCTTGATGTCCGTATCTTCTTCGTTGGTATCCATCTTGAGATAATAGATTTCAAACGGTGTTTCTTCTTCTATCTCCTGTATCACTTTTTCATACTCATCACAGGAATAGCAGTTATCCGAGGTGATATACAGCATGAAGGAATTCTTTTTCGGATCCTGCAGTCTGACTAAAACTTCCTGAGGAGTCAGTTCAATCGGTTCTCCCTCATGATCTTTACCACATCCCTGCAATAAAAACATCATGCAAAACAGACAGAGCAGTACTTTCTTCATGAACAGCTACACCTCGCTTTCTGGTTTTATTTTACCACAGAATATGCATTCTCTGCTATTTTTTTCAGTAATCCACAGAAAAAGTCATCCTGCGATCGTTTTTGGTGGGGAAATGAATACGCAGAATGACTATTTGAAGTATAGCATACAATGAAGGATGAAAATAATCATTTGCTCAAGCTGCTATTTATTCAGCAGCTTTTGGTCTGCATCACTGCCCTGATCATATGTGAGTTTTCATGCGAATTCATCCCCCTATAAGCTGTTTATCAAATATGGTCATTCTTCATCGTTTTCATGAAAGCCCTACCGAAATCCATGCAGTGGAAATCCCTAGATCACCTCTGGAACTCCACAGAAGACTGGATCAACACAAAGCTAAGCACATTCGTGATTTCTTTTGTCCTTTTTACTTTCAGGCATTAAAAAAGCCTTTATTTAAAGGCTTAACTTACTTTATGGTGCCGGTACCCAGAATTGAACTGAGCGCTGAGCATTACCATTGCTCTGTATTACCACTATACTATACCGGCAGGTATGCTTTATGATTGGAAAGCTATTATATTATAATAGGCATTGCCGATTTTTTCAACCATAAAACAAAATTTTTTAGTTTTTTTCCAGATACGCTTTCAGGTGTCGGTAAACTGCAGCAATCGGCAGCCCCATAACATTGAAATAATCTCCACGTAGTTCTCGCACAAACAGCTTCCCCATTCCCTGAATTCCATAGGCTCCAGCTTTATCATATGGCTCATTGCTGTCAAGATATCGCTCTAGCAGTTCTTCCTCAAGCTCATAGAAGGTCACGCTTGTTTTTTCATGAAAAAACTCAGCTTTTCCTTTCCAAACAATAGCCACACCGCTGACAACCGTATGAGTTTTACCGCTTAGCTGCTTCAGCATACGATAGGCATCCTCCCGATTCTCCGGCTTGCCCATCATTTGATCTTTGAAACACACCATCGTATCCGCACCAAGAACAACAGCCTCGGGGTGCTGTTCCCATACGGTAAGTGCCTTCTGTCTGGCTATCTGTTCGATCGCAGAAGCAATCGGCAGGGAACGGTCAAAATATTCCTCACAATCCGCAGCAACAATATCAAAGGGATACGATAGGTCTTGTAACAGCTCCTGTCTCCTGGGAGAAGCGCTTGCAAGAATCAGACGTCTAGTCATGATGCAGTTCTCCATGAAGCTTATGAAGCTGATGTCTCAGGAAAAGATAGCAGAATACAAACAGCCCGATGAATCCGGTCGCAAACATACCCACGATACGAAATACCATCGAGGAAAAGAATTGTGCTGGAAACAAATTGATCATCAGGTCGGTTGCCGGATTCAGCAGCCACAGATCATTGCGGAATGCCAGCTTGTGGAAGGTAGTCCAAAATGCATCAAAATCAACATACGCCCAGCCTGCCAGCATCGCGAAAAACACCGCTGCCAGTATCGCCGTTTTCATATAATTGATACTAAAAATCGTCAGCATTCCACTTTTCAAGCGTACCGCCATGTACACCAGAGAAAGCACAAGCAGAATAATCGCAACATTTCTCAACACCATGGCAAACCGGTACAGGTTGCGTACATCGACCATATGGGAGGATTCTCTCGCATTGAATGCCTTGGTCTCCGTCCCCTTAACCGCTACGGTGACATCAATATTGTCCCGGCGGTCCTGCAGATAATCCAGCAGTGCATCCGTTGCCTTGTTGAGATCCTTCTCCGTCATCCCTAAAGACTGTGCAGTTTCCAGTGATGCATATTCCGTTTTATAAAAACCCTTATTGAAGCAATTTATGTTTATACTCGTAACCAGTAGAATCACGATTGTGCAGACAGCAGCAGTGTATGCCGCCAATGTCGTTAGTTTTTCTAACAGCTGTTTCATAGGATACTCCTTATATATTAAATGGCTTTTTATATCGTACCATATTTCAGAAAAAAAGAAAATCACCTTTTTTTAAAATCAGACATTTACAAAGCAAAGCACGCTGCTGTACACAGAGCAATTTCCCATACAGAAAGGAAACCATGGAGGATACACCTGCAAGTACGAGTCTACTGTCACAGGATGGCTTTGTTTTTCCCCTTATCCCAGCTAGTACATACAATATAGATTGAGAAAATAACCACAGCTCCTGATTCGGAACATCTATCACCATGCAATAAATAGCGTCAGCATGGAAAAAGCGGGATTCCCCGCTTTCTAATCATCCTGTGCAATGATTCTTATCCGCACATTCCGGTCACGTTATTCTACTGCAATCAGACGCAGATTGCTTACACCGCGGCAGCTGCGCAGACGCTCCAGTAGCTCATCGATGGATACCGCCATTTCGCATAAATCAAAGGATAGTACCACCGATGCCCACTCATGTATCGGAATATTCTGATTGATGGTTAAAATATTGGCATTGACGCTCGACATCGTGTTCAGTACCTCTGACAAAATTCCTTTATCATGATGCAGCATAAGAGATATCACAGCCTTTCGCTCACTCATCCCCTGAGCTGGCAGAAAGACATAGTCCTTATATTTATAATATGTTCCGCGGCTGATTCCGACACGCTTGACAGCCTCGCTCACCTGCTTTACCTCACCGTTTTGCAGCAGGGAGCGCGCTTCAATGACCTTGTCCAGCACATCCGGCAGAATCGTACTGTCTACAATATAGTATTTCTCCATCAGCATACCTCGCTTTGCACACCGTCATAGGTCGCACGCAGAATACGAGCATCCCAGGATGGATACTGATTCTTTATTTTTTCAACAAGCACACGGGCTGCCGCTTCCTCCTGGGTCAGAGCGATCATCGTCGATCCGCTTCCGGATATATACATGGTAATCATATCTGTTTCCCTGCACAGACTGCGGACATTCTCATATTCCATAATCAATTTCTTACGGTAGGGCTCCTGCATCTGATCTGTGCAGGCTTTTCTCATAATCATGGCATTCCCGATTTCCATCGCCTTTGCCAATGCCGCACAGCGCCCCATCTGATAGACAGCATCCCGATACCTCATGGTATCCGGTAAAACCTCTCGTGCCGCTTTGGTGCTAACCTCATAATCGGGAATCATTGTCACAAACAGCAAATCGCGTTTTACACCGTAACGAATCATATTCGGCTTCCCGTCTTCCATGAAGGAAACACACAGACCGCCAAAGATGGCCGGAGCAATATTATCCGGATGTCCCTCCATCTGTGTCGCCAGATCAAAGAGCTCATAGCGGTTCATGCGGTTATGAAACAGGGCATTCGCTCCAGCAAGTCCTGCGACGATACAGGTTGCGCTGCTGCCAAGTCCTCTGGCATAGGGAATATCGGTATCCACGGTGATGCGGATTCCCGATACGCTTTCCCCCATATACTGGAGCCCCTTTACAAATGCCTGATAAAACAGATTCTCTTCATTGCAGTAGGCTTCTTCACAGCCCGCAATTTCCAAGCCCTCTGCAATTACCTCAAAGGTCACGGTCGCAAAATCGTCAAGCGCCAGGCCAAGACAGTCATAGCCGACTCCCAGATTCGCACTTGTTGCCGGAACACGTACCTTAACCATGGAATATTTCCTCCCCGATGGTTTCCACAAAGGAAGGCATATCATCCTTATCAATCAGGTGGCTGTGCAAAATGTCCATTTTCGCAAGCTCTGCCAGCGGCTTCGGCATCGCAGAACCGCTTTTCTGCTGCAGCATTTCCATACAGGCAAACTCATCCTGGATTGTCTCATTAAACAAAGCCTCGTAAACAGCCGGTGCAAATTTATATGGACTGGCTGTGGAAAGCAACACACATTTATGCATGGAATCCTCTTTTTCATAATCCTTCATCACCTTGTAGGCGATTGCCGTATGCGGATCCATAACATAACTGCTCTGTTCATAAAATTCACGCATACTCTGTGCACATGCCGCATCATCACAATAGCCGCCCGCAAAATCTTCACGGACAGAGGTGAAAATGTCCTCACGCACCTGATAGCGTCCTGTTGCTTCCAGCTCGTTCATTAGCTGTGCGATATAGTCAGCATCCTTGCCGCTCTTGTAGTAAAGCAGCCGCTCCAGGTTGCTGGAAATCAGTATATCCATACTCGGAGAGATGGTTTTATAGAACGGACGGTTTCGATCGTAGACACCGTCCTTTAAAAAGTCAAAGAGTACATTATTGGAATTGGATGCCACGATAAATTTGTTTACCGGCAAGCCCATCAGCTTTGCATAGTAACCGGCAAGCACATTCCCATAGTTTCCTGTCGGCACACAGAAATTCACTTTTTCCCCAAATGTGATTTCCTTTGTCCGTACCATTTCCTTATATGCATACACATAATATACAACCTGCGGAATCAGTCTACCGATATTGATGGAGTTCGCGCTGGATAAGGTGATACCCTTTTCCTTCAGCCATGCAGACAGCTGTGCATTCTGAAAGATCCGCTTCACATTGGACTGGGCATCATCGAAGTTACCCCTGATGGCACAGACACAGGTATTGCTTCCTTTGGTGGTTACCATCTGCAGACGCTGAATATTGGATACACCCTCATCCGGATAGAAGACCGTGATTCCGGTACGCGGCACATCCAAAAAGCCCTCAAGGGCAGCCTTACCGGTGTCGCCGCTGGTTGCGGTTAAAATCATGACATGTTCATCGGGATGCTGCTGCAGGGATTTGCTCATCAGCTGCGGAAGCATGCGCAGCCCCACATCCTTAAAGGCGCAGGTAGGACCATGAAACAGCTCCAGAATATTGGTGTTCCCCGCCTTATGAAGCGGCGTGATGTGTTCATCTCTGAATTTGCCCTTATAGGCATTTTCCACACAGTCCTTTACTTCTTCCTCGGTAAAATCCGGTAACAGCAGCTGCAGAACAGTTTCCGCCATCTGCTCATAGGTCATCTGCATCATATCCTGCAGCGGCAGACGCAGCGTATCCAGCGCATCATAGACAAACAGACCGCCATCCTCTGCAATTCCCTTTACGACCGCTTCCTTGGGTGTGCGCGCCAGCGCTTTGTTTCTCGTACTTGTATATATTTTCTCCATGTTCCAATCTCCTTCTTTTTCGTCTTGCAATTCTTTTTTTACTATGATACAATGTTCGCAATAAAAAAACAAGTGTTTTTGAAACAAAGACACAAAAATTTATTGAGGAGGAATTATATGAATATAGCAATACTCGGTTATGGAACCGTTGGCTCGGGAGTAAAGGAAATTATTGATCACGCGGTAACAAAAAGCACCAAACAATTGCACGTATCCTATATACTGATTCGTAAAGGAAAAGCGAAAACACTTCCTTATATGTGTGATGATATCCGGACGATTTTACAGGATACTTCTGTGGATGTCATCGTGGAAACGATGGGTGGTCTTGAGCCTGCCCACACGTATATTCTGCAGGCATTGAAAAGCGGCAAGCATGTCGTTACAGCCAACAAAGCGGTAATCGCAGCTTATTTGAAGGAGTTCACAGATGTCGCAAGAGAGCACAATGTCCGCATTTACTATGAAGCAAGCACCGGAGGTGGAATTCCCTGGATTGAAGGACTGGCAAAGGCGATGCGAATCGATGAGGTTGACCGCATTCACGGTATTTTCAATGGTACCAGCAATTATATTCTGGATCACATGCAGCGCTACCATGCATCCTTTGAGGATATTCTGAAGGAAGCGCAGGAGCTGGGCTATGCGGAGGCAGACCCAAGCGCAGATATCGACGGCTATGATATCTGCAACAAGCTGCGTATTTCTGCCAGCCTTGCTTATGACTACCATGTTCCGGATACCTTCCCGGTTTTCGGCATCCGCAATATCACGAAGCAGGACGTATCGTATTTTTCATCTTTGGGCTATGCTGTACGTCTGATTGCCAAAACCCGGCGCAACGCCAACCGTTATGGCTGTGTTGTTGAGCCGGTGCTGTTTGAAGCCGGTTCTCTGGAAAGCAACACACAGGACAATTACAATCTGATTACCCTGCATGGGAAAACCATTGGAGATTTAAAGTTTTTCGGTCAGGGTGCCGGAAAGCTTCCGACTGCCAACGCCATTGTACAGGATCTGATTGACCTCAATGAAGGCGTTTGTCACATGGATCCTTCCTTCACCAATACGATGAGCTATGATGAGACACTGTGTCTGCGTGATTATATCCTGCGTGCAGATGAGGCGGCACGTGATGAGCTGCAGGATTTCAGCTATGAGGTGAAAACCTTTGAAGGGCAGGAGTATCTGCATATTCAGAAGGCTGAGGTATATGAAATGCATCAGGTGATGGAACGGATGCTGAAGACAGATGCTCATGCCTTTATGGCCAGCATCTATGAAAGGGAGGATGACTAGCAGTATGATGAAAATAACAAAGTTTGGCGGTTCGTCAGTAGCGAATGCACAGCAGTTCCGCAAGGTGAAGCATATCATTGAAAGCGATCCCGCCCGGCGCTTTGTCGTTGTCAGTGCATCCGGACGTGAGCATAAGAAGGATAATAAGGTGACGGATCTGCTGTATCTGATTGAGGCCCATTTAAAATACAGCGTCGATCATTTATCCCTGTTTCATCTGATAGAGGAGCGTTTTATTTCCATTAAGAATGATCTTGGCCTGAGCTATCCGATTGAGGAGGACCTTGCAAAGCTGAAAGGACAGCTGAATAAGACAATGTCCACGGACTATCTGGTTTCACGAGGAGAATATCTGACCGCTAAACTGATGGCGGAGTATCTTGGCTTTCCATTTGTGGATGCAAAGGATATCATCACCTTCCGTTATGATGGAAAAATTGATTTTGATGCGACAAAGTACCGAATGGATAATACAATGAAGAAGCTGGACCGTTTTGTCATTCCCGGCTTCTATGGCGCACTGCCGGATGGCACCGTGCGTACAATGTCACGTGGTGGAAGCGATATAACGGGTTCAATTCTGGCGGATATTCTGAATGCGGATATGTATGAGAACTGGACAGATGTTTCCGGCATACTGATGGCTGACCCGAGAATTGTCCACCATCCAAAACGCATCAACACCATCACCTACTCCGAGCTGCGTGAGCTTTCCTATATGGGGGCAAGTGTTCTGCATGAGGAGGCGATTTTTCCGGTAAAGGAAAAAAACATCCCGATCAACATCCTGAATACCAATCATCCGGAGGAGGGTGGTACCATCATCGTGGAGAAAGATGATCATCCAAGCGAGCAGATGATTACCGGTATCGCAGGGAAGAAGAATTTCACCGTTATTGCCATTTATAAAAACCACATGTCGGATGAAGTCGGCATTATCCGCCGCGCGCTGGAAATCTGTGAGAATTACCGGATCAGCATCGAGCATATTCCAAGCGGGATCGATTCCTTCAGCATCGTTGTCAATTCCGAGGATGTGAAGGATATCATTTACGATATGGTGGGCGATATGAAGAAAGCCTGCAATGCCGATGAAATCAAAATCATCGATAATATTTCCCTGATTGCCACGGTTGGCCGTCAGATGATGTACCGTCCGGGAATCAGCGGGAAGCTGTTTGCTGTGCTGGGAAAGAATAATATCAATATTCGCATGATTGCTCAGGGGACGGATGAAATGAATATCATCGTCGGTGTGGAAAACAAGGATTATGAGAAGACAGTGGAAACCATCTACAACAATTTTGTCGTTTAGACACACCGCATGCTTCACAATTCGCGCATACAGAACATATAGATAGAATATGAGGAGAGAGTGAAATGAAAACATACAAGGTCGCAATACTCGGTGCCACCGGTGCTGTAGGTCAGGAAATGATAAAGATTTTAATGGAGCGCAGCTTCCCAATCCGTGAGCTGCATCTTTTGGCAAGTGCAAGAAGTGCAGGGAAGAAGCTTACCATTGCCGATAAGGAGTATATCGTTGAGGAAACGACAGAAAACAGCTTCGACGGCATGGATATCGTTTTAGGAGCTGCAGAAAATGATATTGCTGAAAAATATCTGCCGATTGCCGCAGAGAAGGGAGCGGTTGTTGTGGATAACAGCTCTGCTTTCCGGTTGGATGAGCAGGTACCGCTGATCATTCCGGAGGTGAATCCACAGGCAGTACGTGAGCATCATGGCATTATTGCCAATCCAAACTGTGCAACGATTATCGCACTGGTTGCGCTACAGCCGCTGCATGCATATGCAAATGCAAAGCGTATGGTCGTTTCCACATATCAGGCTGTCAGCGGTGCAGGCGTCAACGGAATCCGTGAGCTCAATCAGCAGGTGGGTGCGCTGGCCCATGGCAAGGAGGTAGCAGTCAATACCTTCCAGTATCAGATTGCCTATAATCTCATTCCGCAGATTGGCGGCTTCAACGAGGCCGGCTATTCCAGCGAGGAAATGAAGATGCAGAACGAAGGACGCAAGATTATGAGTAATCCTGAGCTTTGCGTAAACTGTACCTGCGTACGCGTTCCTGTGATTCGTTCCCATTCCGAATCTATTATGGTAGAGTTTGAGAAGGAAATCAGCGTAGAAAAGGCAAGGGAGCTGCTGCAGGGGGCACCGGGTGTCAAACTGGTGGATGAGCCGCAGAAGCAGGTATATCCGATGCCGCTGGATACCACTGATCAGGATCTGGTGTTTGTGGGTCGTATTCGTGAGGATATGAGCGGACATGCGAATGCATTAAGCTTCTGGTGCTGTGGAGATCAGGTTCGCAAGGGGGCCGCTACCAATGCGGTTCAGATTGCTGAGCTTGTCATTCAGGAAAAGGAAAAACAGCAGGAATAAAGGAAAACTGTTCCTACTGATATGTAAAGCTGCAATAAAAATCTCAAATTCCGTTCACTGTGACAGAATTTGAGATTTTTTTGTTCGGTATCTCCCTGTACTTGTTCTTATAGTAAGGCTTCCTTCCGTTCGCATTTTCGTATTTACCAGGCAGTAAATATACGAAGCGGTATGCATGCAGTATCCACTGCAATATACGTGCCATTCAATCGCCATCAACCTGCGGTTTATCCGTTGCCGCATACAGGATGCTCTTTATACAGCGGTATGTGTCCTCGCATTGTTCCAGCATTGGCATGTGACAGGCATTTCTTATAAAATGAAACTGCAGCCGTTTTACTGTTTCCCAATGTAGATTCAAATCCTGAATCCGATTGGAATACTCACAGATTCCGCGATCTCCATAGATCATGTGTATTGGTACGGTGATATCCGTCAGTGGACTGTAATCAAACTGCTCCTGCAGCTGCTTCGCCAGTGAGTCCTGATACCATACGGCTTCCTTTGCCATCTCCTTTTGCAGGTTAACACCTAGTGTTGCCATACTCTGCTTCATAACAAGATTACGATAAAAGGGCTCTGCCGGACATAAATTGCTCTCTATGCAAATAACGCATTTCACCGGCACACCAACATCATGTACCAGCTGCAGGGCAAGGATTCCGCCCATGCTGTGTCCGATTATAACATCAATATCCCTGGGAAGCTGTGACGCAATCCAGGAAGCCAAATCCATCACCTGAACTGCCTGTGACGTAACCTCATGCGGATACTCCATAAATAGCAAATCATGTTCTTTCAGGCAGGAAGCTGCCTGTTTCCAAAGCTTGGATGTACAATACAAGCCCTGTAGCATCAATATTCTCATGTTCCTTTTCCTCCTATAGGCGAATGGAGAAATTTTCATATCGAAATTCTCCGCTGCCATGCTGAAGCAGACCCTTTTCCTGCAGCTTTTCCCATGCCTGTGCTGTCTCCTGAATCAGTGAAGGCCCCACTTCGATTGTATCATGGGCAGGCAGCAGGCGCTGAAGCGCTAGCTTTTGCAGCCTTTGTACCGACAGCAGATATGCCTGTGGATCAGTGGACGGATAATCACAGTACAGAACACCTTTATAGATAAGATCCCCGCAGTACAGCCATTCCCGTTCCAGATCAAAAAAGCACATATGTCCAGGAGAATGCCCCGGTGTATGCAGGACACGGATATGACGACCGCCAAGATCCAGGATATCCCCATCTCTTACAATGCCTGCATTTCCCTGCCATACAGTATAGGCGTCCAAATGAAAATCACCTGGAAAAGAACAGGGCTCTTTCATCAGCTGCTGCTTCACCACATTAAGCGGCAATGGAAATTCTCCATTCAGCCAGGAATACTCCCGTTCATGAACCAGTACATCAGTATAGCTGCCATGGCTGCCGATATGATCCCAATGCACATGGGTAGCAATTACAGTTACCGGTAATGCAGTCAGCTGATCTGTTATTTTGCGGATATCCGCGACTCCCAGACCACTGTCAATCAGCAAAGCCCTCTGCTTTCCGAGCAGCAGATAACAATTTGTTTTTTCATAATGCTTATGCTCTGAAATCACATAGTTTGTATCATCCAGCATTTCAACCTGAAACCAGTCCTTCATATATACACCTCCGCTTCCCATTCAGTATAACACTTACAGCATCAGCCGCAAAGCAAGGATCCTTTCACCTTTCTGTTTCCAGCTTGAAATAAATTTCGCATGCAACTGTAAACAGCAATATACAAAAGGAATCCATCAGCTGACAGAATATTTCCTATATTATGATGCGAGTCACCTCAGAAAGCAAAATAGAATAGTAAAAAAACCTGTATCCAGAAAACCGATATAGTTTCGGCATCCGTTTTACAGGCTACAGCTTTGCTTGATATCAGGCATTCTTCATTTCATTTGCTACGGGCTCTGAAACAAACTCTTCTGCTTCTTCTTCCACCTCTTCTTCGATTACATCCTCGATACACAGACGAAGTGTACTTGTCAGATCATTGATTTTCTTCAGAACCTCACCGATTCCATAGGCCAAAAAAGCGAAGCCAAAGTAAGGTACACAGCCGGTGAAATACAAATTGAGAATATCTGTCAACTGCAGTGTATATGTTGTTTTATAGCTTTCCACCGTCAGATACGCCTGATAGATTTCAAAAGCGGCAATTGCCAGGAAGATAACAGAGGCCACATAAAAGACGATACTTGCCTTGGAGATTTTCATTTCTTTTTTCGTTTTCATGATTTCAACCTTTCTTTACGTGTCCCTATTATCTACTATAAATGTGTGAATAATATGTGTACTATGTGAATTTTTGAAGAATTTTTCAGGTAAGCGTTCCCACCTATCATCAACGGATTCACTCTATGGTATCCCTGATTGTATCGTATTTCCTCAGTGAACCATACCGTTCCTGATACAATTCTCTTATTTTTTTCAAAAACATCTGGATTATTCATGAAAAATATAGTATGATAAATAGGCATTTAGGAAACGCAGACGTGGTGGAATGGCAGACACGCTACTTTGAGGGGGTAGTGAGCGTATGCTCGTGTGAGTTCAAATCTCATCGTCTGCACCATTTTGATAGATAAGCCGGTAAATATCGGCTTTTTTATATGGTTCACAGTATGCAGATCATTATATTCACTCTGTTTGAGACTGCTGCTGCCTTTTATATGAATAAAAATCAGGCATCGATCTCAGCATCCCAGATCAACAGCCTGATTTTCAAACGCATTCGGAGTATCTTCCCCGTTTCTTATTTTATTATATTTTCTGAACTCAAGACTAAGCTAGCGTCATATGTTTATACTTTCTCAGCCATGAGCAGCATGGATAACGGCAAGCCCATTGCATCATATACATCCGACAGTCCGATATCATAATCATATTCATTCAGCAGCTTTATGCACATACCGCTTTGTATTGTGCTATTTACAAGCTCTGAAACGGAATGCGAAAAGCTTGTGAACGTTTTGGATACATAATCTCCGGAAATATACCCCATACCGTTGTTTTCAATCCATGGCTCCTCCGTAAAATATCTGTGCTCCAGCAGTCTAACGGCATCATCACAGTAGCACTCCTCTCCCGGCAGAGGGAGCATATTCATGAATGGATGAAAATCATGAAGCAGCATAATGCCCTTTGGCTTTAGACAGTCGGACACCACCTGAAAAAGTGCGTTTACATCCTGAAACCAGGTAATTGCACCGATCGTAAACAGGATCACATCGAATTTCTGATGATATTCGCTTCCTATATCCAGAATATTCATAGCTAAAAAGCTGCATGGTACATGCAGCTGCTTTGCATGCATTTGCCCCTGTGCAATCAGATTTTCTGCAATATCAAAGCCGGTACCAACTGCCCCATAGTGTCTGCAGATGGATAGCAGCTCCCTGCCGTTGCTGCAGCAAAACTGCGCAACATGTTTTCCAGCAAGATTCAGTTGATCAAGCTCAGCCTGTAATGCGGGCTGAATGTAATAAGCGGATGACGCCTGGAGGTTTTCAACGACTGCATCTCCCCAGCCATTGATTCTATTGTTGAACGCTTCCTCCCAAGCTTCCTTGTTCATTTCTATATAGCTCATGTTTTCTCTGTACTCTCTTTCCTATCATTATATTCATCTTATTTAGCCTCCTTCCCCAGTATGCAAGCATAACTGATTTCTTAAATTATATCATAAATCTGGAGCATACAGCCTGGTTTTCGTAATTAGAGCTGCTGCAAACTCACCATACCTTCTATTATATTATGCGTGTGATATAATTTTCTGAAATTTCTGCATGGAACTGGTGTTTTGCCAATACTGCAGCCCTTTCTGAACATAGGATAAGGTAGAAAACAGAGATATCTGTTTTCTGAAGCTGCAGTGATAATTTCATTCCATGATCATTTTTCATCCTGAATGATCGTTTTACCAAATCGTCTCCTCCCCTTATCATCGGATCAATTACGATTCGGGATTTCATCATTGATTCTACTCTTTCCCCTTTCCAGAAGAAAAAGAATCCTGTAACAAGAAAAATTCCTACTCCCTTATGGGGTAATCCAAAATTAGGAGAATACAACACGAATGTATTTATCAATAGCATTTGCATCCTCCTATTTGCAAACACCCTGGAGTAAGAAAGAACAAGGGAAAGCAGCCACTGTAAAAAGTGACTGCTTTTTCAATTATAGACTTTTACGATGAAATATAATAACTGCCGCTGCCAGCTGAAGCAGGGTAGCAGTAACTGCACAGACTGCAGGCTTCAGAAATTCCTGCATCGTGATGCCATCGGTAAGATAAGACTGGTACTGTGACAAAAACACAAAGGGTGAATAATCTGCCACCGCAGCAAACATCGTTATCAGCACACAGAGCAGAAACAGGCAGCCGGCACACAGCAGACTTCCGGAAACAGTCCCCTTATACACGCCCCCCAGAATCATAGAGGCTGTCATCATCAAACCAAACAGCCATACCCCAGTCACAAGCGGAAACAGATGCGGCACGAGAGAGCTTTCCCAGAATACGAAATTGTACAGAAAGGTAATCAGGAATGAGCATCCCAGAGACAATGTCCACAAGCATGATATGGAAATAAATTTTGCGGCAAGAACGCTGTTGCGGGGCATCCCTTTTGCCAGCAGCGGTATCAGAACCCCCTTTCCGATTTCATTCGCCATTGAGGATGAGCACATAATAATGATTGCTATCAAGCCGATCTGCGCCGTATTTTTGAAGAACTGGAGCCAGGAATCAAGTACGACAGGCTGTGGAATCTCCATATGCATACCCTCCGGCAGAAAGCCTGCGACCAGCTCCGGTAAATAACGTGCACTGACTGGATTCATAAATCCCAGTGCTGCAAATACAATCAATAATATGACAAGCTTATAGGAACGTACTGCCTCCAGCAGCTCCTTTTTCATAAACGCTGTGAATCCCTTCATTTTGTCACCTCCAGAAAATACTGTTCCAGAGTCGGACGCATGCGCTCCAGCCTCTGCAGCCGCAGCCCCTGCGCATTTATAATAGCTAAAACCTGCTGCTGTGTTTCCATATGATCCGGCAACTGCACTGCATACGGATGTGTCTGTTGTACGGCAATGCCCCGTTTTCGCAATGCTTCCAGCAACAGCGAGCACTCCTCCTCACACTTAGTTTCCACATAAAGCGATGCAGTTCCCTTCATCTGCAGCAGCTCATGTAAATTTCCGCTTACGGCGATCTTTCCCTCATGCAGAATGGCGATGGAATCACAAATGCTTTCCACATCACTCAGGATATGTGTGGAAAACAATACCGTCGTTTTCTCTTTTGCCTTTTCCAGTATTGTCAGAATCTCCTTGCGACCCTGCGGATCCAGCGCCGATGTCGGCTCATCTGCTATCAGCAGCTTAGGCTCATTCAGCAGCCCCTGCGCAATCGCAAGACGCTGCTTCATCCCTCTGGAAAACGTGGCACATCGTTTTTTTCCGGTCTCTGATAATCCCACCAGCTGTAATAGCTCATCAATCCGTGTCTTTGCCTTCTGCGCAGCAAGACCGGATATCTCAGCACACAGCTGCAAATACTCCCGTGCTGTCATAAAGCCGTAAAATTCAGGGACATCACTGACATAGCCGATATAACGGTTCGTTCTGGTATTTCCAAAAACAACCGGCTCCTGCATAATATACAATTCCCCGGCATCCGCCTTTTCCAGACCGAGAATCGTTTTCATTGTCGTTGTTTTTCCCGCACCGTTTTTTCCTATAAACCCGAAGATACTGTGCTGCGGTACCGTTAAATCGATGCCCTGCAAAACCTTCTGCCTTCCGAAGGCTTTATGCAGATTGCGTAGTGTTAATACATCCATTGCTACTGCTCCTCTCTGCCGATTACAAAATAGAGAATCGGCCCCAGAAACTGAAGAAACAAAATAACCGGTATCCAGATCCATTTGTTTCCAATCCTAACCTGTGGATGACGAATCAGATGAATCAATGCAAATATTGCCAGACCAAGCTCCAGCAGAATCAGCGGCAGTAATGCCGGCAGATATTCCATAAGTGTATCCATTATGCTCTCTCCTTTTCAGCCTTTAGCTTCTGCAAGCAGGCCTGATAACGCGGTTCGCCCTTCAGAAAATCGAATACAGGCGGCTGCAGCTCCTGAATCAGCGAGTCCAGAATAACCCCGCCGTCTCTGGGAGCCTGTGTGCGCAGCTGTAAAGATTCCATCCAGGCTTCCACCTCTGTAAAATACGTATCTCTATGAATCTTCATATGGGCAAGATCATAGCGGATAATCACGTCGATCAGCCGTTCCAGCATTCGCAGTGCGGACTCCTTATCCCTGCGCTGTGCATAGACCATGGCACAGGACATATAAACCATCGTGGAGGTGATGGTATGCAGTGCATCGATATGAAACAGCTTCAGCAATTCCAGCATACGGTGCATGGTCTCATCACACAGCTGCTCATCCTCCATATTCATCATCATATAGTTGGCCATATCCTGTATTACGAACAACAGATGCTGATAGATGCAGATCTGAAAGATACGGCTGGATTGCTTTGGCTTTCCCAGCATCTGATAGCATGCCGCAATCATCTCGCTGTCCTGTGCGATCGGCTTTGCCTCTTCACCGAGAAGCTGCAATGCCTTTTGCGGCTGTCTGCTGGTAATCAAATAGGTTATTTTCAAAGAAATCGCATCCTTTACCAGACTGTTTTCCTCACTTTCCGCAATCACGCGGTCACACAGCTCCTCACTGCGCTTCATAACCAGTTCTGGTTTTTCATGCAGCATGTAGTGATTGAGATAAAGCCCTGCCATCTGGAGCAGGAAGGGAAAGCAGGAATAATATTTGCGTATCAGCTCCTCACTGTGAGCATACGCATTGGCGCTGTCCCGGCTCCATTCAGCACTGAGCTGCAGATACAGCTTGTTTACAGCCTCCATACTCAGCTGCGGTTCATATCCGATCAGCTCATCCACACTGACATTAAACAAAGTGGCCAGCTGGGGCAGCAGCAGGATATCCGGCAGGGTCGTTTCGGTTTCCCACTTGGAAACACTGGATTTCGATACACCCATATAGGCAGCCAGCTCTTCCTGCGTCATGTTCGCGTCTCTTCGCAGCGCGATAAGCTTTTTTCCAAGTCGAATCGTCGTCATTGTTCATTCCTTCTTTCTGCTTTTATTATATCGTTTCCCCGCAGAGTTACAATGGCATAAAACGCAACTTCAGGAAGAAATATTTCCCAGCAAGAAACAATATATGCCGGCAATGCATACTCCTTAGTCTAACGGTTCATCAATATCAAATAGAATTTTTTCCAGACATATGCCATTCCCATTGACACATATGTGATCAGGCCTGAAATCATATAAGTATTACAAACGGCTCTCACAACATAAAAAACAGCTTCTCAGGCTGAGGCTGCTTTACAGCTTTATCTGAAGGTACAGATGTATTCTATGCTATGCATTTATGGGTGATGGGTATAAAATATCCGTTTGCTTGGCTCTGTCTGAAAAAGGTTCAAGTAACTGAAAACACTACGTCCTGCTGATAACAGACAGACGCTTTCCAACACCTGCAAAAAAGGACACAAACGTATGATCGCGTCGTACCCTCCTCACAGCGTAATTATCCTCTAGTTAAGATAGGCGAATTCTGTTTTATAACGGCTTATAGCTCTTCACCATTGGATGCAATCACTTTTTTATACCAGTAAAAGCTTTTCTTTGGTGTACGCTCATACGTACCGTTGCCATAATCATCCAAATCCACATATACAAAGCCGTATCGCTTAGAAAATTCTGATGTTGTCTGTGATACAAGATCAATCGGACACCATGCGGTAAATCCGAATACCTCTACCCCGTCACGAATTGCTTCCTTCACCTGTGTCAACTGCTTCTGCAGGAAATCAATTCGGTAATCATCGTGAACCATACCATCGGCTTCCACCTGATCATAGGCACCGAAGCCGCACTCGGAGATAAAGATCGGCAAATGATAACGGTCATACATATGATTCAACGCAATACGCATACCGATTGGATCGATTGCCCAGTCCCACGCACTGTATTCCACATAATTGTTTTTCTCAGCACCCATTAAATTGGAGGTATGCAGCTTTAAGGAATCACCGTTATATCCTGATACAATACTGCTGTAATAGCTGAAGCTCATGAAATCAACAGTCCCCTTTTTCAATACCTCTTCATCTCCCTCCTGCATAGGAAGAACAACGTTATTCTGTTCAAAAAAGCGTTTCATATAGTATGGATATTCTCCCTTGCACTGCACATCCGGAAACAGTAAATCCATACCGGTATCAAAAAGCTGCTGCAGATTATCCTGTGGACTGCAGGTTTTCGGATAATACACCTGCTTGCTCTGCATATTCCCTACCTGCAATGTTTCATCAATTTCATGTGCTGCAAGAACACAGCGTTCTGTTGTCATATTCTGCCGCAGGCATTTTCTTTCCCTCCTGCAGTATCTATATGGAATATTTGCGGGAGAGGAAAAGATACTGACATGAGGAAAAGTAAGCTACAGCAACTACGGCTATATGTATATCCGATATACACGATACTGTGTATTTATTTACTATTATCCTATAAAACAAAAAAAGCGCTGATATAGAGCGCTTTTGTGCTTATCATGGTGCAGGAGAAGAGATTTGAACTCTCACGCGATTGCTCGCACTGCCGCCTGAAGACAGCGTGTCTGCCGTTCCACCACTCCTGCATGTTTCATGATGCTCAATTATAATACACTGAAAAAAATGATTTGTCTACCCCTAAATGGAAAAAAATCATTTTTTTACTTTACTTTCCCTGCAATGATTGCAAATGCTTGCAGGTATCCCATGTGTGCATGGCAGGACATATGTTTTTCAAAACAAAAAAAGACGCTGATATAGAGCGTCTGACTCAACAAATGGTGCAGGAGAAGAGATTTGAACTCTCACGCGATTGCTCGCACTGCCGCCTGAAGACAGCGTGTCTGCCGTTCCACCACTCCTGCATGATTGAGTGCCCTACAATAATACACTAAAATCTTTATTTTGTCTACCTTAAAAACATATTTTCCCTATGAAATTTCATTTCGTTTTTCCTTACTATGATGCCTCCCCCTTGTCTGCATCATCTTACCGGATGATTTTATATGCTTCATTACCTTTTAAGCGCCAGTACCCTTTTAACCTGCGAATGCAATCACCATACGATAGCCGCTTATTCTCCAGTTTCTGCGTGTCTTTTATATAAGAAGACCTGTCTGCTTTTCTTTTATGAATTACCTAATGTTCAGAAATTTCAATAAAAGACATCAAAGAAGTTGACAGATCATGCAGTTTCACAGATTCTGTACAAAAGAACAGCCTGTGGAATGCAAGCTGTTCCATATTTATTGCGATAAAGCAAGTTGTTGAAGCATTCTTATGTTTCCTGCACGTTTTTCTTCTTCGCCAGTACTGCCTGTATGAGCATCTGCATTCAAAGAAAGCCCTATGCCTTCCTCTTTATCTATATTTTAAAGAAGGATACACGATATCTCTATTGCTTTCAAATTTTGATGCCGATGGTTGACCAGCTTTACATATGAGAAAAGGTATATACCGTTTTCTGCTTATACGGATGCCGTGCATCATAAAATGGATGCACTTCGGCATTCCTGATATTTACACCGTTTGGCAGGTCCTGTGTTTCCAGCGCCAGAGCGATAAATGCCTCTCCCCTTCGATGATGATTCAATACAAGATTCTCATCATCAAAATAATTTGCACTATACAAAACCAGAGAAGGCGCATCAGTAGTCATATCCAGACGTCTTCCACTTCCTGCATGATATAAGGTGATGCCGTTAGGCCCCAGCAAAAACGGCGTATCATATGCTCTGGTATATTGAAACTCGGGATGGCCAAGCTTATAGCGCTTTTGTATCGGTGTCAGATTCCGGAAATCAAAGGCACTTCCGGCTTCAATTTTCTCTTTTTCAAACGGATGTCCATCCGGATGAATTTTCAGTTTTTCCACACTGTCAATACGCAGGTCATGCTGCAATATGGATTCCCGCAAATTTCCCGACAGATTGAAATACATATGGGAAGTCATATTCATCAGCGATTTCTGCGGAGGTGTTCCATGGTATTCTATTATCAGATTGTTTCCACTGAGCCGATACCATATATCATAGCGGTAGGTACCCTGTGGAAATCCGTCCATGTCATGACGGCATTCCAGATGAAAATGCAGTGCCTGTTCCTCCTCTTCAACATGAAACAACTGTCTGGATATACCACCCGTACCACCATGCAGATGATGACAGCCGTTATTGATTGAAAGCTGATGAACGGTGTTCTCCATTGAATAGCTGCCATAGGCGATTCTTCCTGCCACCGGTGAGACGACTGCATTCAGATACGGCCCCTGCTGTCGCTCATAGTCCATGATATCGGGAAAAGCAGCGACCACATTCTCCATATTGCCGCTTCGATCCGAGGTTTTCAACTCCGTAATCACAGCACCGAAATTCAAAGCTGTCATATGTATAGCCTCATTCTGAATTGTATATGCATAAACAGCACCTTGTGAAAATTCTGCAACCTTTTTTTTCATGATTTACTCCATTTCTCTTTCGCATATTGCGCAGACACAAATATAAAAGGACAAATGCAGTGATATCCATGTGCATATTGCTGCATTGCACCTTCCTACACAATCGAAGCAAACGTACAGTTCATAGACCCGCAGCCTTCAGTACCTGTTTCAAATGATTTTCCATATATGCATGCAGCAAAGGATGTCCCCAGGAATACAGTCAGATGTTTCTAAAAACTTTCCACCCCGTTTTACATGACATTGCATTCTGTACCATTCCTCAGCAAAACGTAATCTCAGCCTTCACAGCTCCGCCAGTTTCCCTGCACCGTCACCAATGGATGCGATATAGAAATCCGGTTCATATCCGATTGCCTGTGTATGCTCTCTGCGCACTGCAGCTGTGAAGTCCTCAATATCATCATTTCTGACAATTGCAATCGCACAGCCTCCAAATCCTGCTCCTGTCATCCGTGCCCCGATTGTCCCTGACTGGTTCCATGCACTTTCCACAAGCGTATCCAGTTCTATCCCGGTAACCTCATAATCATCACGCAGGGAGATATGAGAGGCATTCATCAAAGCACCAAATTCTTCAATATCGTTTTTTTCCAATGCCGCTATCGCTTTTTTCACACGTACGTTTTCCAGCACAGCATGACGGGCACGCTTTCTTTCCACCGGACTGGTGATGACGTGCTGCACCTTCTCAAATTCCGTTTCCTTCAGATCACATAAATTTTTAATCTTCACAACCGTTTGGATTTGGGAAAGCGCATGCTCACACTCAGCACGTCGTTCGTTATACTTGGAATCCGTCAGTCCGCGCTGCTTGTTGGTATTCATGATAATAATACTAGCCTGTTTTAGCTGAACGGGTGCATAGGTATATTCCAATGTGCCGGTATCCAGTGCGATCGCATGATCCTTTTTCCCCATTCCGATGATAAACTGATCCATGATACCACAGTTCATGCCGACAAACTGATTCTCTGCTTTTTGCGACAGCTTGATAATATCCAGCTTACTGATGGGAAGCTGAAAGGTTTCTTTCAGAATTGTTCCAGTCAGCACCTCCAGCGATGCACTGGAGGAAAGCCCTGCCCCGTTTGGTATGTTGCCTTCAATCAGTATGTTTAAACCACATGGAATTTCAAAGCCTTCCTGCTGCAGGAAGTACAGGACGCCTTTTACATAATTCGCCCAGTCATCCTTTTTATCATAGTGCAGCGTTTGCAATGCAACGTCAATAATCCCTTTCTCTTTAAAATTATTGGAAAATAAACGCATACACGAATCTGTTCGTTTTGAGACAACAGCATAGGTACCAAACGTGATGGCACATGGAAACACCATGCCGCCGTTATAGTCAGTATGCTCTCCAATCAGATTTACACGTCCCGGGGAAAAGAACAATGCCTCACCCGGTACCTCGAATATATCTGTAAATTCTTTAATCAATCGTTTTTTCATGAAGTATCCTCCTGATTTAGTCCCTGCTCAGATATACAGCCTTTTATGAGCAGGCATAGTGCTTTTTTATTGCTGAGAGACTCGCAGCACCACACCTTTCTTGAAGTGTGAACAGCTTGCGCATATCCATGCTTCTGCAGCCAACAACGGAATTGTATCCTGTTTGACAACATGCGCTGACCTTAGCTTTCATCAAAAGATGAACGCCTTGTCAAATCTGTTACGCCTGCTGCTGTGCAAAAGCATGAAAACGGTTACTCCTCATATACATCATAAGCTTTCCTAACCGCACAGACCTTAACTATCTTGATAAAAAACAGCATTATTTTAAGAATATCCCCTTATTTTTGATATCAAATGCGCCAAAAACAGGATTTTATAGTATGATAGATTATAATCATAATCAATACCGGAGGCAGATATGCAGATTATAACGGATGAAACAAAAAAAGAAATAAAGGCACATGGAAGTCACACATTCCCTTTGCTGGTCAGCTATGAGAAAATAACCGCTTACGATTCCGGTTCTTTTCTCTGGCACTGGCACCCGGAAATTGAAATGACACTGATCACCGGCGGAGAAATGCTGTACAGAATCAATCATCAGGAATACCATGTCAAAAAAGGGGATGCATTGTTCTGCAATGCAAATGCCCTGCATGCGGGAACCATGTATCATGAGCAGGATTGCACCTATATTTCCGTAACCTTCGATTCCAGACTTCTGTCCGGATTTGAAGGGAGTCTGATACACAGGAAATATGTGAAGCCGCTTGTGAATGACCTCTCCCTTTCCTCCTTCTGTTTTAACGGCAGTGCACCATGGCATTCTGCTATTACTGCCGCTATTCAGCACATTGCTCTGTACGATGAGGAAAAAGCGGATGCCTATGAATTGGCAATCCTGATGGAGCTTTATACGATATTAGAAACACTGCATCTCCATATGCATCCTGCACGCAAGCTTTCAACCTCTGATATGCTGAATTACGATAGAATCCGGACCATTCTGCTGTATGTGGAAAACAATTACAACCGCGAGCTCACCCTGCATGATATTGCAGGTCAGATTCATGTCTGTAAAAACGAATGCTGCAGAATCTTTAAGAGCTATATGCATCAGTCTCTGTTTGAGTTTATTCTGGAATTTCGAATTGAGAAAAGTATCGGCTTTCTCATGAACGGCTCTTATTCCGTTTCGGAAATTTCGCAGCTGTCCGGATTCAATGACTCCAACTATTTCTCACGGGCATTTAAAAAGCAGAAGGGATGCTCCCCTCTACAATACAGGAAAAAAATGAAAACGCAAGGCTGAAGCCTTCTGTCTCGCTATGTGGATCTGGATGATTATGGTAAAGGAAGCGGGAAACGATTGAAAAAGGATTCCTTCTATTGGTATCAGCATGTCATTAAGACAAACGGTAAAGAGCTGTAAATCGAAGGAAAGTTTATGGTTATTTGATTCAGCATCCTATGCTGCACAAGAATGTATCTGCTGCTTGCTATAAAACTTTTGCATCCTACAAAAGAAGGCTATCCCTGCATATGTTGAGCCACTCCATGTATTTCCCTTTTTCATACAGATCGTCCTCTCTTGACATTTTTTAGCTCAATGTTATGATAAAGAAAAAAATGGAAAGGAAGTGCTGTCATGAAATGTTCTGCCGGTATGCTGGATTTGCTGGAGGCACTTACGCTACCCGAGCAGCCTGTTTTATTTCTGAAGCTGACGATACAGCCCCATATCTGTATGGAAAGATTAAAGGATGCAGTTAGTCAGTGTATAGCGTTTCTGCCCGAGCTTGCTTTACGCTATGATAAAAAGCATAACTGCTGGAGGAAACAGAAGGACGATACTTTTTCTATGATTCAGGAGGTTGAAGACTTTGACTTTTCAAGCTGGGACATTGAGCACCATGCACAGCTCTGCATACAGATTATACATAAAGAACAGCAGGACCTTGTATGCATCGGATACAGTCATATTCTGTGTGACGGAGATGGAGCTACACAAATCCTTCGCCTGCTGACAGCCTGTTATCGCCAGGAGACTGTCTCCTTTCAAAACTGCCGAACCCCCGAATCCCTTCCGATCATAAAGCTGAAAAAAATAAAAACCAAAAGAAGAAAAACAATTCCTGCCGCACTTCCTTTTGCTCCCCATCCCCTGCATACCAGCGAGCTGCATCAAAGCATTCCACGAAAGCTGTTACAGCAAATTTGTCCATCTGCGTGTACAGTGAACGATGTTCTGCTATGTGCCTATGCCCAGACACTGCACAGCATCTCCGCAGCGAATGCCGTGACAATTCCCTGTCCGGTAAATCTTCGTTCCTATCTGCAGAAAAAGCCAAGCTGGTCCATTGCAAATTTCGTTGGAGATTTTCAGGTAACACTGCATGGTCTGGATCATCGCGACTGGCGGGAGCTGCTTGCGGATGTCCATCAACAAATGCAGGAGGAAAAGGCACGCTGTTCTGATCTGCATACCATACAGCTATTACATCCGATTATGAAGCACCTTCCTCTTGCCGTCACAAAAGCTGTCGCAAAAGCAGGCTTTCACTCACCGGAAATCTCCTACACAAATCTGGGAAAGATCGATGCGGCATCCATCTATTTTAACGACTGCACGATTACGCAGCTGTATCTTCTGGGCAGAGCCCGCATATACCCGTCCTTTCAGATATCAGTCTCTACATGGAAGGATACCTGTACCTTAGCCTGTCATGTCACAGGAGACACGTTACAGCTAATGCATGCACAGAAAATTCTTACAACCATGTGTAGACTGCTGCATACATATGCCGGACAACCCGAATCAAAAACAGAATGACCTCTGCCATTCTGTTTTTCTATATGCAACTACGTTTCCACTTCATTATTCCACACACGATCTGCTATGTAAAAGACCTGTATACGTACAGAGGTTTCTCTCGGACATATCCATAGCAAAGCAGACTGCCGCTGCAAGCATTAAGCTAAAACGTACATACAGCATGTTGTCCTTCCATCTCTGCCATTTGAAATACTGTATTCTTCATCAAAACGAAATTGAGTCCTAAACAACTGAGAGTCGTATCACTTTTTGATAAATGTAATGATGACACAGCATGCCATGAATATGGCAGTAAGAAGCAGAATCCAATCGTTGTGTGTAAGCAGACTGCATACAGTTAATACAAATGCGGCTGCCATTATGATTCTGTAAAATACTTTCTCTTTCATTTTCAGCTTCCCTTTCTTTGATATATACAAACGGACTTGTCCAAGCATCCGGCAGGTAACGCCTTATCACGGCAGGCCTGAGACGATTGTCTTTCCCTTGCATCGCCTCGCGTTTTAAGCCCTCATCGACGCCACTTCTTCCCTGCTACCTGCAAAGCATATTCTGCTTGATCATTTCCAATGCCCTTTCAAAAGGTACGCATGATGCATATCGGTTCTTCCAAATAAAATTATTGTAATAATCATAGGTTTTCTTTGCCGGCATATAATCGTTATCCACCGTGCTGTTTGTGTAAGCAGGAACAATCATGTGAAATCCATGTTCAAATCCGCATATGATCGTTGCATTGATACAATACTCTGTCTGCAATCCTGCAATCATGATCGTATCCTCTCCTTTATCTCTTAAATATTCCGTCAGTCCTGTGTCTTTAAAAGCGCTGTTTACATTCTTATCAACTATTTTTTCTCCGCAAAGCGGCTTGAATTCATCGTATATGTCAAAGCCCTGTGCACCCTTTGTCAACGCATTTTCAGCACCATCATCGTGACGAACATACACCACCTCGACACCATGCCTTCTGGCTTGCGCTATCAATGTTTTTATGCGGCTTTCAAGAAGCTGAAATTCATATAATGCTTCATTCATAATCATTGTCTGCGTATCCACAATCAAAAGTACCATTTGTTTTCTCCATTCTCTCATAAAGACCGTAATGGCCTTTTTTCCCTTAACCTGATTATTCCTCTGCTATTATGCATTCTCACGATTTCGCCCGGAGCGCCTGTAATACCATATAGCTGCCAGCATGGAAATCAGAAAGAAGATACCCGCATACAAAAAGGATAACCGTGGTCCCGCTGCATAGATAAATCCTGCGAACAATGCCCCGGCGATCATCCCCAGACTTTTCATCGCATTGTAAAAGCCCATGACCATGCTGCTGTGCTCAGCACTGGATGCCGAAGCACAAAGATCCTGCAGTAAAGGGATATAAATAGCATTTAATGCAAAGAAGATGATATTGATAAGGATAAACGGCAGAATATCCTCCAGCATCGTTATGGCGATCAGCGTGACACCGGCTCCTCCCAGCACATAGATGACAGATTTCTTAACGTTGGTCCTCTTCATGATCCATACACAGATCGTAGTATTGGCAATCAGCGATATAAAGCCGACCACGGCCTTCAGCATACCGTTATAAGAGGAATTGAAATGAAATTGATCCTTAATAAAATAATTGAAATTCTGATCATATGCCGTTGTTGCCGTTGAGGTCAGAAAAACCGCAAAGAATAAAACAGCGAATGTCAGCGTCATAAAGCGACGGGCATCCAGAAATGCCTGAAACGGATTTGCTTCCTTCCATATGCTGACAGACTTGCCTGTTACCTCCCTATCCTCTCGCAGACATATCGCAAACAGCATACCGCACAGAATGAGGACACCGCTTTGCAATGCAAAGGTCAACGGAATGGAAACGACACCGGCAAACCCGCCGATCAGATAGCCGAAAGCCGCAAATACGGTCGTGAAGGTAGCGGATAACGCCAGATAGCGTCCCCTGTTCTCCATTGTGCTTGTATGAATGATATAGGTCAGAAAGCTGACCATAATACCACCGACAAAGAATCCCGATAAAAGGCGGGCAAGCATAATGGTGGGGAGTGTTTTCATGATGGCAAACAGCAGCTGTCCGATGCCGTAGCCCACACAGCAGATACCCAGAACCCGGCTGCTTCCCATACGCGTGACCTGCTTTGCCCAGAAGGGAGAAAACAGAAAATTGGTGAATGCCATACCGGCATACAGCATACCGAAGGAATAATCCGGTAGCTGAAGATTCTGAATGAGTGTCGGCGTAATCGGATGTGCAAAATTAGCAGCCAGACTCTCCAGAGCAACTGCGAAGAAAAACAGCTGCAAATGATATTTAGACAGAAATGATTTCATGGATGAATTGTTCATATATCGCTCCCACTTTCTACAACATGTCAAATCTTACTATGAATACGGTGGAAAATCAACTGAGAAACTACGTAAGCACATAAAAAACAGATGCCGGTTTCCAATGGAATGCATCTGCTTTTGCTTATTTCTGCTTAATATATTTCTGTTCAAACATAGAGACAGGAATCGGACGGTCGATTAAATACCCCTGCAGACCGTCACAGTCCAGCTGCTTTAAAATATCAAATTGCTCCTTTGTTTCGACTCCCTCCACAATCAGCTGCATCTGCAGATTGTGACAGATTTGAACAAGGGAGGATATCAGCATCTGTGAACGGCGGTTATTCTGCAAATCCTGCATCATACTGCGATCCAGCTTCAGCGTATCCAGCTGCGCATTGATAAATAAGGCCATATTGGAATAGCGTGCGCCGAAATCATCAATGGATATGGAATATCCCTGCCGTTTGATGCGCTCCATTATCATAATCAGAAATTCATTGTCCAGACTCTCGTCATTTTCTATGATTTCAATCTCCAGATACTGCTTGGGAACATTGTAGTTTCCCCAGATGCGTTCCAGTTCTCCCAGAAAATCCGCCATACGTAAGGTGTAGCGTGAAAAGTTCACACTCAGCGGTGTAAGTCTTCTGCCTTCCGCATGCCAGCGGCTGAGCAGTCTGCATACCTGTTCAAAAGCAAAGAAATCCACGTACCGGATCGTGCGTGCCTCCTCCAGAGATGGAATAAATTCATTGGGCATAATCAGGGTACCCGTTTCATCGTGATAACGAATCAGTGCCTCTCCTCCGATAAGCTCCTTTCTGAAATTCACCTTCGGCTGCAGATACACCTCAAAGCGCTGCTGTTCCAATGCCTGCATCAAGACGGAGCGGTCCGCAAGCTGCAAAACCGTATCGTTACAGCAGCGGTACCGGTTGGAATTTGGATTTTTCCGATAGAACTGCATTTTATCCTGATACATGTATTCATCTGCATCTGTTATCCTGGAGGATATATCCTGACAGGTGGATGTCCATATATGTCCGATTGCCCCCTTGCAATTCGCACTGCCGATGATTGCCTGCTTCAGAATTCCCACCTGCTCCAGAAATTCCTGTTCCTGCATTCCCTGAACAAACACAACGAATTCATCCCCGCCGATTCGATAGATGGCGCCGGTGTCAAACACCTTTTTCAATATGGATGCTCCTTCTGTCAGCACCTTATCTCCATAGGTATGTCCCAGATGGTCGTTGATATCCTTCAATCCGTTGATATCCATATAGACGATACCAAGGGGAATCTGCCTGCCATTGAGCTGATTCAGATCCTGAAGGTAGCGATTTCGATTATACACACCGGTTAAATCATCGTAATAGCTGTTATGCAGCAGGCGGTCGTTCAAATCCTTTTTCTCCATCGCCACACTCATGAAATAGCTGATGGTTTCCAGCATGGAGAAATTCCGCATATAGTCAGGTGCCGGATTATCCACACCGATAAATCCGATGCTTTTATTATTCTGAACGATCGGAGAAAGCGCAATGCTGTGTATATTCTGTACGTGCAGCACCTCATAGGTCTGTGGTAAGCTTTTCTGTATACGTTCCACATCCGGTATGGAAACATTTTTCCCCTGCTCGATAAAATCCTTCCAGATTGCGAGCAGCTCAACATCCATATTCTGACAGAATTCCATGGATGATTCCACACCATGACTGCACCACTCATAGGTGTTGTTCATACATCCGTTCTGCAGCTCAAACACATAGGCGCGCTCTGCATGCATGAATTCACCGATTTCTTTCAACAGCTGATCCATATAGCTCTGCATATCATTGGATATATACATCAGACGGATACAGGACACGGTTTTCATTTCCATCTGCAAAGCCAGATTCAGACGCTCATGCTCCTGTTCCAGATTCTGACGAATCCTCATCATATCCTCAACATCGGTATAAACGACATAAACGACCGGTATGCCGTCGATCTGTTCTTCCGCAAAGGTACCGGTCATATGAATCCGCAGACAGCTCCCTCCTTTTACAGGAAGGCGGCAGAAGCATTCGTACTGCTGACTTCTGTTTCGATATGCATGCTCAACAATTTCCTTCAGCTTTTCAAAATCCTTTGGAGTCTGCTGAAAAAACAAGGTCGCACTGTCATGAAACAGGATGTGATATTCCTCTTCACTGTATCCGCACATCGTATAAAACGTATCATTTGCCCATAATGTTGAAAACTCTTCATTGAGAAGATATTTACACACGCCGATGCGCATGGCACCGAGCTGGTTTTCCGTATCTTCCTTCCAAATTTGTGTATTCATCGTATCATCCTTTTTTTACTATCCCTTGCTTTTTTATAAAAAGCATACATCCGCATATGTAATCCAAATACCGGAAGTCTTCCTATGCTTGTAACGTTTTGCCAAAGGCTTCCCTGCGGCCATGCTATCATCCATCCAGGTAGCTGATGAAATCCTTTTGATACAGGACATAATCAACTGAGGACTGCTGTCTTCCCAACTGATCTGTCCAGGAATTTTCATTCACCCGCACTCTGGTAAAGTCAAGCTGCTCATACACATGCTGTGCTCTTGTATTGTTCAGATTCACAAACAGGATAATCCTGTGACAGCCTTGCTCATGAAAGAGGGAGGATATCAGCATACTCAACAGAACTTTTCCGATTCCCTTGTTCTGCCGGGAAGCATCGCATAGCTTAATGCCTATGGCAGCTGTTGCATCAGCTTTCCATCGCACACTCATTTCGCCAATCGCGATATCGTCCATTTCTATCATCAATAAGCGATGGGATGTATCGCAGTTTTTTATCGTTTCCGCAATTTCCTGCACCGTTTCCCCTGTACCGTTTGGAAATCCTGCATGTGCCATCACCCTGCCATCATTCCACCATTGTGCAAGCTGCCCGGCATCCTGCACTACAGCATCCCGTATGGTTGAGTTTTGATATCTAAGCAGCATCTTCGTCCTCCAAGCAGTATATACGCTTATTACATGTGCAGGCATTTCTGCATACCGCTTTCATAGTGTCAGTTCTATTGTATACCGTTTTTTCCATAAAGGATACTTTTTTAAAAAAAAATCTTTACAGAATTGCATTTATCCACGTTTCCAGAAGGCTCATCCAGCCTTCGCATTCCGGCTGCAGCTTCTCTCCGTCGGCTCGCTGACTCAGTCTGCCGGCTGTAGACAGGCCATGTGCACCTTTATCATACATATGAAATTCACACAGCACACCCTTCTTTACCAAGGCAGAGGCAAACAGCAGAGAATTTTGTACGGAAACCGTTGGATCGGTATAGGTATGCCACAGAAAGGTTCTGGGTACATCCTTATGTACCTGCAGCTCCAGTGATACATGGTTTCGCAGCTGCTCATCCTCCGCATGCTCCTGCAATAGATTTTGTATGCTTTCCTCATGTGCATAGGCACCGGCAGTGATAACGGGATAGCATAGAATCTGGGCAAACGGACGCAGGTCCGTTCTCTGAATATATTGTGTGATTATCGGCTGATTCCAGTTTATACCAAGACTCGCCGCAAGATGTCCCCCTGCTGAGCAGCCCATAAGAAAGATACGGTCCTGACGGATATTCCAAGCCGTGCAGTTATCCTTCAACAGCTGAAACGCCGCCGCAGCCTCAAGCAGTGCCCGGGGATAGGCAGCCGGAGCACAGGAATAACGAAGCACGGCTACCTGCAAGCCCAGGGCATTTAACCGTATGGCAAGCGGTTCCGCCTCCCGATCGCTGGTATAGCGGTATGCACCGCCGGGCATCAGCAGCACTGCCGGACGCCTTGTGCTGTTCAACAGCTCCTTTGATGCATCCATAAAATACGTCTGCAGGACTGCTCCTGTTGCTTTTCCCTGCAGCTGTATCTGAATCGTTTCTGTACGCATACGCTCCTCCTATACAAAAAGCCGGATATCTCCAGCAGATATTTCTTTTATTCCCTGCTTCCCTAGCGATATCGTTCCTGATCGAGAAAGAACATCGTAAAGGTTGCCCGTGACAGCAAAACATCTTCGTCATTGAAAATAAAAACCTCGTAAACTCCGGTCGTTCTGCCGGCTGATATTTTCTGTGCGATTCCGATCAGCTTGCCGCCTCTTCCCGGCTTGATATAATTGATCGTACCGGACAAGGTAACGCTGTCCCGACCCGAGGTAAAGCTCGCTGCCCCGGCTGCGGTATCTGCGAGAGAATAGAGTGCACCACCGTGTACAAAGCCATGTACATTCAAAATCTGTTCATCAATGATCATCTCAACCTTCGCATAGCCTTCCTTCACCTCCACGACCTGCATATCGTTGCTTTGCAGATATTGAGAAGAGGAATTCAGGCGCTTCTTTAATTCATCCATTGTTTCCATGGGAAAGTCTCCTTTTTTACATAATACAATACCTTCTGTATGCTCATCATTATACCACGATGACCTGAAAAAGCGCAGCTATTTACAAGTCCGATAACAAAAAACAGATGTTACTGAGTTACTTTTAAAAACAAGCAAAGCATACAGCAGGAAGCGCATGATTCATTATTGGAGAAGAAAATCCAATCATGCTCTATGTACAGGACAGTGCATGTGTTTTCGTCTTGCAGCACCGTAATCCGTGCGGTTACCTTCGGCATTTCATGTATCTGCATGCATTTCACCGAAAGGCATCTTCCTGCCGTTTTGAGAACAGCGAATTCTATCTCTGATTTTATTGTACCTACCTCGCAGATCCCCGCCTTATGCGAAGTCTATTGACATCCGGAAAAATATCTGATAGTGTCTTACTGACAGGAGGTGATCCTATGCTGACAAAAGAGCGCTTCTTTCGCATACTGGAGCTACTCGATCATAAATCATTCATTACAATACAGGAGCTGATGGAGGTTTTAAACGCAAGCAAATCCACAGTCAACCGCGATCTGATCGAGCTGGAAAAGCAGGGATTGATCCAACGGGAGCGCGGCGGTGCTATAAAAAAAGAAATGCCTGCGACACTCAGCAGTTATCGGGAGCTGCCCGTTATGGATAAAGAACATATTCACAGTGCACAAAAGGATATGATCTGCGCACAGGCAGCAGCTATCGTAAAGGACGGGGATTGTGTGTATGTGGATTCCGGTACGACCCCCAGCTATCTGATTCCATATATTGCAGGTAAAAACATCAAGCTTGTCACCTCCAGCATTTATGCATTACGCAAGCTGCCTGCCTCCTTTCCCGGCGAGCTTTTTCTGATTGGCGGAAAATACGACATGCGTTATGATATGAGTGTCGGTTACCTTACAACCGAGCATATACGTAAATTCCATTTTGACCATGCCTTCTTCAGTGCAAGCGGTGTTGAGCTGGATTCTCAGGAGGTTCTGGCTATTGATTTCACGATAAGTGAAGTGAAAAGCACCGTGCTGCAGCGCTCTCGCTCCTCCCATCTTCTGATTGACGATTCCAAGCTTTCCATACGGGCACTTTGTACATGGGCTGTGCTGTCTGATTTTCAGGATGTATACATCAATGCCTTTGAGGCCATGCGGGATATGGAGCTGCCGCAGCATTTCATCATTTGTAAATAGAACTCATTGCAGTTCTTTTTTTTTACGCTGTCATACAGTGGTAAAACAGCTGCGGCACGACTGCTTTCACAATGTCTAACACCCTTGCAGCTGCTGCATAGTATACGCTAAAGGGGGAATGACGATGCATGTACTATCTGCCCTGCTGTTTGCCGTATCTGCGAATATCGACTGTCTTGCCATAGGTCTGTCCTATGGCATCCAGTCTGTAAAAATCGATGCCCGAAGCAATTTGATCATTGCGGTGATATCCACTGCGGGTACCCTGATCTCCATGCTTGCAGGAAAACCGCTGGCAGCACTCTGCTCAGCGGATACTGCCAACCGAATCGGAGCTGTCCTGCTGATGCTGATCGGCTGTTGGATTCTGTTTCAAAATCACAGGACACAGCAGAAAAGTCTGAAGGCATATGACCGTGATGCATCCAGCAGAATCGACCAGAAGGAAGCGGTCGTTCTGGCATTTGCACTCACGATCAATAACATGGGACTGGGGATATCCGGAAGCATCACCGGACTGCCGATTCCTGTAACCTGCCTGTTTACCTTTCTATGCTCGCTGCTGTTTATCGCTGTATCGCAGGTCGCAGGAAAAAGCTGCATAGCTTACTTAATTCATAAATATGCAAGAGATACAGCTGCGTGGATGATTATTCTGCTGGGAATTCTGGAATGCTGTATATAAAACAGCCTGCGGGGTATCAGGGTTCTTACTTCAGGGTGTTTGCAAAAGGGAGAATGCAACCCTATTGATAAATACAATAGGGTTAAATCCCTGTTTTAAATTTACTCACCATCGCGTATGAATAAAATCAGCTTCGCATACTTTTTTCATTATGAATGACAGCAGTGCCAACGAAGCAAATGCGCCCAGATACCAGACTGCCAGCACACGCAGCTGCTGTAATGCTGTATGCAGCAGCTCCTCCATCTGCACATAGGATATCCGCACAAGCAAAGGAAGTACATAGCTGATACACAAAAACAGCAAGGCCGCAAACAGGCAGCTGAGCGCTGCATTTCGAAAAGCACGATACCTCCCTGATGCAGAAACCAGCATGCTTACAAAGGATACCAGCATAGCTCCGCACAGAAGCCGGATCGTATCATTTTGCATACCGAACTGCACAAGGCGCACAGCCAGAAGGGCGGGTACGCTGAGGGATGCTCGTGTATCCTCAGCCAGTGCAGACAGACGGGTGTTCAGGTGCAGCTGACGGGTTAGAATCTGAAGCAGCAGCTTTTGCTGGGAGGCAGTTAGATTTATATTCTGAAACAGTGCCGTTTGCTCCTTTGAAAGCAAATCTGAAAACTGTGCATCCAAATCCGGAAGCTGTGCTGTTTCATCCGCTACACATTGTATAAAGGCAAGTCCGGCAGTATCCAGAAAGGATGTCCAGTCTGACTGCTTCTGAAGATTCTCCTGCAGCGTATCAAGCTGCTGCAGGATGGACTGCTCCAGAAGAAAACCGCCAGGCACCTGTTCCAGCGCATCCTTAAGCGGCTCTTTGATATCCAGATGGGAAACGACAAGCGCACTCATTCCCTGTTCCTTCACCTGCCGCAGGGTCACAGCTCCTCCCAAAAGCAATGCAGTGCAGAGAAACAGCAGCGTGCTGACCCATAAAAGAAGTCTTCTCATCCTGTCACCTCCCGGCGTTTTTTCCTGCCAGCTCCTATTTCGACTACTTCCTTCAGCTTCGGATAGGCGTATAAAAGAAACCGTTGGTAGCCGCACTGTGTTTCATTCATAAAAACACTGCGCAGACGTTTGCAGTTTCCATGGCACATCGGCTGAAATGGACAGGCAGCACACAGCTGCGGTCCTTCCCTGTATGCAAACGCCTTCGCACGGCTGCAATCACGTGCCGCAAGCAAATCGGTATCCAGAACATTGCCGCAGTGATATTCATCCAATACATAAAAATCACAGGGATACAAAGAGCCATCGCTTTCCACAACATACTGAAACTGACACTCTCCCAGCATTCCGCAGGCACCTGGTGTTTTTCCCTGCAGGAGCAGCAGCAGATTATCAAACAGGGCAACGCTTTGATACTGCTTGTTTTCCACATCCTGTATCCAGAGATCAAAATAGCTGCGATAAAACTGATAGAACAGCTCCGGTGTCAGTGAATATGCACTCTGTTTTTCCTGCAAAGGGGCAAGGCAGGGAATCAGCTGTACATGGGAAAAGCCGTGCTCCTTATAAAAGGCAAACAGCTTCTTCGGCTCCCTGGCCAGCTGCCTGCTTAAAACGCTCAGAATATTGAAGTCTACATGATGTCTGCGTAACAGCTGTATGGCACGCATCACGTCCGCATACGTACCGGCATTCTTGCGTTTTCGATACAAATCATGCTGCTTTCGCCATCCGTCCAGAGATACGCCGACAAGAACATTGTGCTTATGAAAAAAGGAGCACCATGCCGCATTCAGCAGACAGCCGTTGGTCTGAATGGCATACCGCACATTCTGCTTTGGCTGGCGAAGCTGTTTTACGGCATCCGCAAACTGCTCATAGAAGGGCAATCCGGCAAGCAGCGGCTCTCCGCCCTGAAAGGCGAAGGTGATATCGGCATCCCCATCTGCAGCTTGAAACACCTTCTCCAGCAATGCCACAGCTACCTCATTGCGCATACGCCCGTAGTTCGCACAGCTTCGATTTTCTGCAATATCCTTATAGAAGCAATAGGTGCAGTTCAGCTGACAGCCTGCGGATACCGGCTTGACCAGAAATGATAATGTCTTCATATGCATCCCTTCTTTCCACCGCTAAGTATAGCATGTCTTTATAGTATATCACAAGACAGCTGCTACTTTCACCTTGAAGCAAAGCCATGAATTTCTACTACGGTTCTCACTTTCGGACGCTTCCTGCATGGTACGATACAGACTTTTCATCTGATATTTATGGATACGGTGATGTACATGTGCTGTATGAATCTTTCAATCCGCCTGGACAGGATGAAAAATTCTTTCGAATACATCACGCTTTCCTGCCCGACGGTATTTCTTTTTCGAGCATTCACCGCTCTTTCGTTTTGACATGCATACGAAAGCATCAAAAAAAATTTCTTTACTGACAGTGTGCAAGATCAAAAAAGGGAATGCAATACCACTGTAACCTATCAATGATATTTGAATACCCCTTTTTCAAACACCAGAACGTAAGGAAACCTCACAAAAAAAGCATCCTGCTTCTTTGCATACGCCTTGAAGCACAATGCTTATTGTCTGTTATATACATCTCTTTTTTGATGCCTATGCCTCTTCGTCTTCAAACGGATAGCGCATTCCCCACTGTCTGCGTACTTCATCCATCAGGGCTACTACATCACTGGATAGCTTCAGGGTGCTGTTGTTCGCTGTTGCGCTGACGGCAGCCTCCATATCCCGTAGCTCATATACCAGTGCATCACTGCGTGTTCCCGCATCCAGTGTTTCTGTCCAGCCATCTCTTGTATAGCGAATCTGAAGGCTGTCTGCTCTTGGATATTCACGGATTTCCAGATATCCCTCTTCTCCGGCAACAATACCTACCTTTGGCAGCTTGGCTCGCATGGTTAACGTAACCGTAGCCATTTCATCCAGTGAATTGCGCAGGATGATACCGCTCATTTCATCCACACCTGTTTCAAAGGGAATCATATTCGTGAGAACGGTATCCGGCTGTGCATGCAGAAACCAGCGCACAAAGGATAACGCATAGGTACCGATATCCAAAAGGGCTCCTCCGGCAAGCTGCGGGGAAAAGAATCTGTTCGTGACATCGTATTCCTTACAGCTCCCAAAATTAACCTGTATCATTTTCAGCTTACCAATTGCGCCCTGCTCAACCAGCTCTTTTGCTTTGGCAAACACCGGCATGTGAAAAATTGTCATTGCCTCCATCAGAATCAGCTGCTTCTTTTGTGCCAGTGCCATTGCTTCCTGCAGCTGTCTGTGGTTTACTGTGATTGCCTTTTCGCAAAGTACATGCTTGCCATGCTGCAAAGCGCGCATTATATAGTCATAATGGTAGGTATGCGGTGTTGCGATATAAATAATATCCACCTGCTCATCTGCAAGCAGGCTTTCAATATCGTAACAGTGCTCAACCGTATATGCACTTGCAAATGCCGTTACCTTCTCCATGTGACGTCCAGCGACGGCATAAATCGTACCATGCTCCTTCATCAGTGCCTCGGCCATCTGTACAGCAATTGCGCCCTGACCAAGAATACCCCAGTTCCATTTTTTCATATTCTCATCCCTTTCCTGTTCACATTTTAAATACCCGCAGCATGCTGTGCAATACATGCAATCTGTTATTTCTTATCAGACACTGCTTTTTTTCAATAGCGCAAAGCCCTGATCGCTAACAACCAGAATCGCGGTGACCTCTCTTGTCAGCAGGGATGTATCAACAACCCCCGCAATGCTTTTCAATGCATGATTCAGTTTCTTTGGATCCTCAACCTTATCAAACCATACATCCGCCAGTACATTGCCATGATCACTCATTACAGCACCGTACTTTCCTTCCCCATGCTTACAGACAAAGCGGCCTTGCAGCTCCTCCACGCTGCGTTTCACATAGGCTGTTGCATCCTCCAAAAGCTCCATGACAACCGGTACATGAAACTGCAGGGTGTCTGAAAGCTTGCTTTCATCAATCAGCAGCATATATTCCTCTGCCATATTGGCAATCAGCTTCTCCCGGACATGAATTCCGCCTCCGCTTTTCAGCGCATAAAATTGACGGTCTGCTTCATCACAGCCATCAAAGGCGATATCCACATGGGATATCTGACGCAGCGGAAGAAGCGGCAGTCCCAGCTTTATACAAAGCGTTTCCGTTTCCAGAGACGGCGTTACGATTTGCACCTGCTTTCCGCTTTCCTTAACAAAGCGTGCAAGATGAGCGATAGTTGATCCCCCTCCCAAGCCGATTACCATGCCGTCCTGTATATATGCCAAGGCCTTTTGTGCACAACGTTTTTTCATAATGTTCTTATCTCCTTTTCCTGTATCTCAGGGCTTGTATCCCTCTGCCCTTAGCAGGCTTCCCGTTCCTTCAGCTGCACCAGCAGCTCTTCCACCGTTTTCCTGTCGGCAATTCCCTTGGAAAATGCACTGGCACTGCCACATGCTGTTCCATAACGCAGTGCCGCAGCATAGGACTGCTCACGCAAATAACCGTATAGAAAGCCCGCAACCATGGAATCACCGGCACCGACGGAATTAACAACCTTTCCCCTGCAGGCCGGTGCATGATAAACCTCCTGTGTTTCAGTGAGCAGTAAAGCTCCCTGCTCCGCCATGGATACCAGCACATTGCGTGCACCCATCGCCTGCAGCTCCTTCGCATAGACAAGCAGATCCTCCCTGCTGGAAAGCTCTACCTCAAACATTTCCGCAAGCTCCTTATGATTGGGCTTGATCAGAAACGGATGATAGACAAGCGTGGACATCAGTGCTTCCTGCCTTGCATCCACACATACACGGATGCCGCTCCCCTGCAGATGCTGCATGATATCCGCATAGATATCCTGTGGAATACTGCCGGGTACATTCCCGGACAGCACCAGAATATCATCCTTTTTCAATCGATCCAGCTTTTTTATAAGCTGCTCCAGATGCGTATAGCGAATCTGCGGTCCCTGTCCGTTGATTTCACTTTCCTCCTGCGCATGCACCTTTACGTTGATTCTCGTAAAGCCCTGCTCCACCTTCAGAAAATCCGGCTGAATGCCCATGGCCGCAACCCCCTGTTCCAGTGCATCCCCTGTAAAGCCTGCGATAAAGCCCAATGCACAAGATTTCATCCCAAGCTGTGCCAGCATACTGGATACATTGATTCCCTTTCCCCCGAAGATCAGATCCTCCGCCTTGGTGCGCATAATTTCACCGGCTGTCAGCTCGTTTACTTCAACCACATAGTCAATTGAAGGATTTAATGTCACTGTATAGATCATTCTTCCACCTCGATAATATCCGCTTCCTCCAGATATTCCTTCTCCACACCCTTGCCTGTGATGATCGTCGCATCACTGATATCCGCCGTCGTGATAGAGGTACAGGTTCCGAATTTACCGGAATCCGCAAGCACATAGCACTTCTGCGCATGCTTCATCGCCTCCATCTTGACATACGCCTCATTGGTATCCGGTGTTGTAAAGCCGCTGTCCACCGTTATACCGTTGGTTCCGAAAAATGCCTTGTTGAAATTGTATTTCTGCAGGGAGGAAACAGCGCCGAGACCTACCACCGCTTCCGTTTTGCTTTTCAGCTCACCGGCCAGCAGGAAGGTACGAAAGCCCTGCGCAGCCAGCCGTCTTCCATGCTCCAGTCCGTTTGTCACATAAATTGCTTCCTCTTCCTTCAGATATTCCACCATGTGCAGGGTTGTGCTCCCGGCATCGATATACACAAAGTCATGCGCCTGAATCAGCGATGCGGCATAGCGTGCAATTCGCTTTTTCTCTTCCACATGCTCCTCACTGCGCGCAGCCACCTCAGTTTCATATAACCCGTATTCCTTATGCAGCAGCGTTGCACCGCCATGTACCTTTTTCAGTTTTCCCATCTTATGCAGTGCCACCAGATCCCGCCGTATGGTGGATTCACTGATGGACAGTGCCTGTGTCAGTTCCAGAACCGTGACAGTTCTCTGCTTTTGCAGAATGGACAGAATTGCCGCAAAGCGTTCTTCAGCAAGCATCGTCATTCCTCCTCTTTGTTATTAGTATACGTTCTATAATCGCCATTGTCAATCACATTCAGTCAAATTATTGCAGGAATGTTTGACCGATTATGAAAATATCTGCAGGTTTTCTTGTCTGCAGCCCGCAACAGACATCCGGTAATCTCTGGCACACGTAGAAATATGACGCTGAAAAGAATAGACCGGGGTAGCATCCGCACTCAGTATGTGCATAGGTAACGACAGAAAAAAGAAGCAATCCCCTATGCATGCAGCAGGGGTATCTGCCTCTTCTGTCTTACTATCTGCTCTTGTTCATTGATAGCAATGGTTTTCAATATTAACGATTTATGGAACGTGCCATACGGATGTAGGTATGACGTTTTCCCCTGATTGCGATACTGTAGGTCATCAGATTTTCAGGATTCATGCCGCCAACAGCAGCATCACCGATATGATGAAGGTCCGTACCAGCCATTTTACACATCAGGGCAATTTGTTCCATGGTTGATGCAGACGCACCTTCCTGAGATGTTCCAATGGCCGTCAGAGACAGCTTTCCAATGCTGTGGATATAGGTAATCATATCCTTTACAAATTCGAATGTGATACCAGGTACGGTACCGGGTGCCGGCAGCAGGATCACATCGGCTCCGGCGGAAGCAAAATCCTGAATTTGTTCTTTGCTGATGATACTGCATCCTGCTTCCTCCTTCGATCCGGCAGCATGCATTTTGCCTGCCATAAGTATCATGTCATCTCCTGCTTCCATGCGGATGGCTGTAAGCGCCTGTATGATTGCATTGTTGTCGACACCGGTTCCCGGATTCCCCGTAAGCAAAATATAATCAAAGCCAAGCTCTTTTGCTTTTCTGACATTTTCGAGCGTGGCCAGCCGCCCAGCAGGCAACAGCTCACGTTCACTGAGCAATTCACCGCTGCCTACCGGTTCAAGATTCACTCCGATCAATCTTCCAGTATACGATTTCAGTTTCCGAATGATCTCATGAGCTTCCCCCTCGATTCCCGGAATGCTTGGTTTATTGCAATCAAAGGCGTTCAGCAACAGCATATCTGCACCGAAAGCACAAGCAATCTCCGCATCGCTCACAGGAGCCAGCAGCTGCATTTGACCAAACAGAGACAATTCCTGAACCAGAATTCTTCCCTCGCTTGCCTCAATGGCTGCAAGGCGTTCCTCTTTACTCATTTTTTCAAGGTCAGAAGTATTGCAATCCAATAGTCTTTTCATTTTTCACTGATCTCCTTTCTAAGCAGTATCTGTTCTTCCACAAGATCCTTTGCAAGAACCGTAGTCATTACATGATCCTGTGCGTGCACCATCATAAAATTCAGAGTTACATCGCATGTTCCGGAACACTCCTGTGTGAGAATCTGATATTGCACCTGATGTGCATCATTTATTTTTTCATCACATTGCTGAATCATTTTTTCAGCAGCTTTAAAATCTTTTTTTCTGGCAGCTGCCAATGCCTCGAAAGCCATACTTTTTGCATCTCCGGCTAAAGAGATGAGTTTAAAAGCTAATTCTGTTGTTTTATCCATTGGGCTCTTCTTCCTCCTTCGACAATAGCTGCCTTTCATAAATCTTCATAAACGGATACCAGATCAAACCATCGATTGCCATTAAACAAATGACCAGTATTCCCGCCTTCCAATCCATTGTTGAAAGAATAGCGGCGAAAGGTGCTGGGGCTGTCCACGGTGCATTTATATATGCAGGAGCTACAAGACCGATTGCAGTAACAACCCAGCCGATAATCGTATTCACCATGGGAACGATCGTAAACGGAATGATCATAATCGGGTTCAAAAAGATTGGAAGACCAAAGATCAATGGCTCATTTATATTGAAGATACTTGGTATGACAGCAATTTTCCCCAGTTCCTTCATCTGTTTCGATTTACTCTTTAATAACATAAAGCACAGAATCAGCGTTGCTCCGGCTCCGCCGATACCGATATAGAAACTAAAGAACGGGTCTGTATAGATATTCGTAGCTTCCATTCCTTTCGCAATCATTTCAGCATTCGCCGTCGTATTCATTAAAGAGATCGGGTTAATGATAGCCCCGACGATCGTAGTCGGATGCACACCGAATCCAAATAGAAATGATTCCAGACCAATAAGCAAAGTAATCATATACACGTTATCTACACTTGCCTTCACATTGGCAAACATGGAAAAGAAGATGTCCGGTATCAGCTTCCCTGTTGCCACCTGACAAACCAAAGAAAGACCGAACAGGATGATAACTGCTATTCCAAAAGGAAATAAAGATGAAAAGCTGTCGGAAACAACAGGCGGAACCCCCTTCGGCATACGGATTGTCCAGCCCTTGTCATCTACAAAGCGCATAATTTCAACAGAAATCAGCGCAACGAAAACGGATAGCAGGATACCCTGACTCTCCATCGCCGATGTCAGTATACTTCCGTCTTTGATTGGTGTAATAACCATGATATAGATACAAACGGTTGATAATACATAGCTCAGTGGTTGCTTTTTATATGATTTCGTTAATGAGTAGGCGGAAGCGATACAGATAAACAAAGACATGATTCCCATAGATGCATGATAAGGTGCCATAATATATTCAGCATTTGCCTCTGCAAAATGAAGCCACGCTAAGAGAAACGAATCCAGGAATCCGATACCGGTACTGATATCCGCAGTAAACGGCGGAGCAGCTATAATAAGAAACAGACTTCCGATGATGGTGAAAGGAATCGCTGAAACGATACCGTCCCGCACTGCAATAAAGTGTCTCTGACTTCCAAAGAATTGGGCAATCGGCATCAGCCGTGATTCCAGCTTTGCAAGGAGATTAGACATTCTGTATCCCCCCTCGCACCATGTCCATGATTTTCTTCCCGTTACATGTTCCATAAGCAAAGGAATCCAAAACCATGACACTAACTCCCAAAGGCGTGCAATAGCCTTCGATCATCTCTTTTTGATAGCGTACCTGAGGTGCCAGCAATACCAGGTCATACTTCCCTGCCACCTCCTTAACATCCTGAGAAGATTTCGCCTCAATCGTCCAATCCTTCTCATTTTCCGTAAGCTCTTCTTTCATCGCATTCACTACAATGCTTGTGGAAGCTCCCATACCGCATACTAATAAAATATTCATAATACTCCTCCTCATTTTTCAATTTGATAATCGTTTATAAAGCTTTGTCGCACTTACATGAGCCAGATCGATCAATGGTCCATACAAGAGCGTAGCGATCACTGTTCCATATCCCACAGGTCCTTTAAATAGAAATGCAAATATCAGTCCGATTCCTTCACATAGTAACATAGAAACTGAAATGCTGAAAGAATATCGGCGCTTTATACTGAGCATGAAATAGTCGATAGCCGCCGGGAGATAATTGGCAGTCAAATAAGTTCCGCATCCGATTGCTATCACAGCAACACCACACGCATAAACAATCGCAGAATGCCCTGTGAATAAAGCAGAAATATATGACAACCCATATGTAAATCCATCCACCATGGTTCCCATGGCAATCGAAATCAAAAAGCTTTCCAAATGAATGCGTTCCTTATTCAGCAGGGATCCCAATATGATTTGACTGATTGATATCATTGTCATCCAGGTTCCGATACTGAAGCCAAAGCGATCATACAGTCCAATACTCACAGCATCCCATGAGCTCACACCGATATCTGCATAGATTGTAAGAGTGATACCCAAAGAAAACAGAAGAAGACCTATGACATAAAAGCTTACCCGAAGTAAGGTATTCCTACTTTTCATGATGTGTACTACTCCTTTGACTGTTGTACGGCCGGTACACATAAATTATGTCATTTTTACCGGTAAAGTAAATACCAGCCTGGTCCTTAATCTTGCGGACAATCCTGAAAACACAGTTTTTCCTTAGCCTTATGGACAAATTTCATAAACCAATAGAACAGCGGATGCAACGGGTTATGATATAATAAAGAAAAGGAGAGCAGAAATATGGATGATTTAGCCTTTCAGATTATAAATGAATTATTAAGTCACAAAGAAGCTGTCAGTAGCGGGCAATTGGCAATGAGCTGCAGTGTTTCCTCCAAATCGATTCAGCGCTGTATTTCTGCTTTGAGAAAAAGCAGTGAAGCTCACGGCTATTCCATTAACACAAAGACGGGAATCGGCACAGAAATCGTTATTCATGACGAGCATACATTCAAGCAGTATCTTTCAACACTATGCAGCAATCCCACTTTGGATACTCCGGAAAAAAGAAAGAGCTATATATTACAGTGTCTATTGTACAGTAACGATTACATAAAACTGTATGACCTGGCAGAAGAGCTGTTTGTTTCCTTATCACTTTTAAACAGGGATTTAAAAGAAATAAAAAAAATACTGGCACAATTTCATTTGCATGTCGTATCCAAGCCGAATACAGGTATTCGTATAGAAGGAGAAGAAAAAGATAAAAGACGCTGTATGGCACAGCTTTGTTTTCATGAAAAAACAACAGATTATCTTATGTTTGCAAACCAGCTCAATAAAGGAGGAACACTGAATCTCATTATAGAACAGGCCATTATACCGGTTCTATCACAAAAGAACATGCATGTGTCCGATGTTGCGGCACAAAGTCTAGCCATTCATTTACTCATTGCTAGTGAAAGAATCAAGAATAATCACATCATCACCTTACGTAATGAGTCACAGATTGCATTGCTGCAGAAGGACGAATATTCTGTTGCCGAGATGATTGCAAAGCATGCGGAATCCGTCTTTCAGATACGTTTTCCCACATCCGAAATCTGCTACCTGACGCAGCACATCCTTGGAAAGCGGCATTATGAGTCGAATATCGATGATTATAAGATCCAATCCATGAATGATCAAGAGGTTTTGCTGCTGGTCAATAAAATGCTGAGAAGTATATTTGACCATACGAAGATAGACTTCTTTTATGACCGCGATCTGAAAAAGGATTTAATTCTTCATATGATTCCTTTTATTGACAGAATGAAAAATAATCTTACCATTCATAATCCGATACTGGACGATATTAAGAAAAAATACAGCTTTGCGTTTGAACTTTCTGCTATTGGATGCTCCGTAGTCGGAAAGTATCTTAAGACCGCGATATCCGAAGATGAAATCAGTTACTTCGCCCTGCATTTCATTCTTGCCCTGGAACGCCGCAAAGAGATCGATACACCGGTCAACATTCTGATCATATGCAGTACAGGGCGTGCGACATCCCAGCTTCTTGCATATCAGATCAAAAAGAAATTTGCTTCAAGCATCAATACGATTAAAATCATTGAATATTACATGCTTGATACCATCGATATATATTCATATGATTATGCTTTTTCCACAGTCCCTATTGAAAAAAAGATGCCGATTCCTGTTCAACAGATCAGTAGTCTTCCGGACATTCAGGATTATCAAATCATTGAGGAAGCACTCAGCATGCAAAGACATAACATTGATATTCATTCCATTATAAAAGAGAATCTCTTCTATACGGATATCACTGGCAGTGACCGTACCGAAGTCTTGTGCTCCATGATACAGAAATTAAAAAAGGATATCGATCTTCCTGATGATTTTCTCGAATTGATTTTGGAACGTGAATCCTTCGCAGCTACAGATCTGGTAAATGGTGTCGCCTTACCGCATCCAAACAGACCTGTATCTGCGCAGAGCTTTGTTTCCATTGGTGTTTTGAAACATCCCGTTCTTTGGGAAACAAAACATGTTCAAATCGTGTTTCTGATATCGATAGCTCCCGCACAGGAACAGACAATTTCTGTATTCTTTGAAATGCTTTCAGATTTTGTTACGCAAGAGAAAAAAATAAGACAGTTTCTGAAGAAACCAAGCTATGATTATATGATACAGCTGATTTGCTAAGACGCAGACCTGTATGCCATTTCTTGAATCAGAAATAATAACCTTTTGATATCTCCTACATAAGCTGTATTCAGATAAAGGGACAGTTAATAGAAAGCAGGAACGATGTACATTTGTAAGAAATCTAAAAAATGCACAGTATCTGTAGCGAAAAAACATGAAATATTATGCATGTGTAAAGGTGATGTAGAAACGAAAAAAAATACGACATTAACAAGCTCCATTAAAACCGTTTTTAAAGCGGGCTTTAAAGGTACCTTTGACTAGGTTCAACAGATGCCAGGAAACGGTATGGATGAGTACACAAACTAAAGACCTGCTGCCAAAGAGATCCTTCAGAAACAGAAGCATGCATGCAAAGTAATCTCGAAACATATTGTTTAGCTTTGAAAATCAGATTGAGAAAGGTGATTTACTTCTTTCAGTTTTACATGATATAATTTCCATAATCACGCAAAACGCATTGTGTTCATTTATAAAGAAAGCACCTATAGCTTCAACCTGACCGCCAAAGTCAGACCTCTCTATAGGTACTTTTTTTCACATTGCCTTTTTGGGAATGAGTCGAGAAGGAAGAAACGCAATCAACGCCTGTGTTGAGAGAATCTGCCTTGCTTACCATTTCCCACGATATTTTTTCTGTTTTACGGATTACTGCTTATACCTTGGAAAGGATGAAGCGGCAGCTTCCCTTGATGGTCACCTTGCCTGTATTTGCACTGGCGAATACAGAATCTCCCTTGCGGATGCTCAGCATGGTATCATCACTTTCGATACTGCCCTCACCATCCACAATGACAAAGGACGCAAAGCTTTCCTCATCCACCTTCACACTGCACTCTGTTTTCACATCATACACATAGGTTGTGAAATATTCGCAGGTGGCCATCATGGCACACTTGTAGGTACCGTAATCCTTCTCTTCACCAATCGGCTTGAAATCACTTTCCAGCGGTGTCAGATTGGAAACATCAATGGCCTTCTCAATGTGCAGCTCTCTCGGCTTTCCATCCTTACCTACGCGTCCGAAGTCATACACGCGGTAGGTCGTATTGGAATTCTGCTGAATTTCACAGATTACGATTCCTTCCCCGATCGCATGAATGGTTCCAGCTTCAATGAAGAACACATCTCCCTTGTGTACCGGTACCTTTTTCAAAACATCCAGAATGGTGTTGTCCTCAATCCGCGCACGGAATTCATCCTTTGTGATTTCCTTATTCGTTCCATAATACAGACTGGCACCCTCTTCGGCATCCAGAATATACCACATCTCTGTTTTTCCATATTCCTTTTCCACACGCAGCGCATAATCATTGTCCGGGTGAACCTGTATGGACAGATTGCCTTTTGCATCGATAAATTTAATCAGAATCGGGAAAAATTCAAATGCGTTTCCTTTGGTGCCAAGTGCATCCTTTCCCAGCTTTTCCACATACTCACTCAGTGTCAGTCCCTTGTACTCTCCACTGTCCACAATACTCTGTCCGTCCTTGTGTGTGGATAACTCCCAGCTCTCCGCCACAATATCAAGATCGGTTTTCTTGTTGTAGTTTTCCTTTAATTTCGTTCCGCCCCACAAATAATCCTTAAATGCAGGGAGCAGTCTTACCAATGCCATACTAAATTACCTCCAATTTCTTCAGGGCCTTATAAATCCCCTCTTCTTTTACGGTTCCGGTGACCATGCTTGCCACTGCGTCCAGTTTTGGATCATGCTTTCGCATCGCGACACCGTGCACCACACCAGCGAGCAGCTCTACATCGTTATCCCCATCTCCAAACGCGATCGTCGCGTCCATGGGAATGTGAAAATAATCGATGATCGCTCTGGCTCCTACTCCCTTGTGTATCGTCTTCTTTGCGATGTCAAAGGTATTGCAATTGCGGTGATAGGAACACAGATACGTTTTTTCCAGCTCTGCGCCGCTTGTTTCCAGCTGTTTTCGATTTGGGAATGTCAGTGTGATTTTTCCAATCCTGCCTCTGACATCCTCAAAGCCGCGGTATTTGACGAAGTTATCTTCCGGTATCTTAAAATTATCCATAAAATGCAGATATTCCGACTCTTTCAGATCCTTTACATAACAGAATTTCGTTCCCTCCAGTATATAATTGATAGATAAGCTATCCATATACTGAAGCAGAGACAGCAGTTCCTCATCGGAAAAAACATCGTTGTGGATTACCTTACCATGCACAGTTACATGCGCACCATTGCTTGTCACATAGCCATCCAGATGCAGATCCTTCGATCCGTTTGGAATATAGCTCAATGCTCTTCCGGTTGCCAGCACACACAGGTATCCCAAATCCTGCAGACGGCTGATCGCAGCTTTTGTCAACTGCGTAGGAACATAGATTTCATCTCTTTCATCTACCAGCGTTCCGTCATAATCGTACAATACGAGTCCTTTTACCATAATCATCCTCCGTACAGTTTAATTATAGGAGAAACAGGTTAGGATTGCAAACAGGAATCTCGACATTTCTGAAAGAAGAGGGGTTTGCTTGAGGGGAAACATGATGATCGCAGGACATGTTGTAAACTATGTTATATGAATGCTTTGTGTATGCAAACATTCGAATCTGTTTTCCTTACATTGTGACTGTTGCATAAGACTTAATGGATTTCGTATTCTAGACTGTCCCTCGTGAATTTACTAGACATTATAAAAAAATCCCTTACAATAAAGGTTGAATAGCTGGGAGGATTTATATGAATATAAAAGCAGTATTTTTTGACATTGACGGTACCTTTTACGACCATACGACCAATCGTGTGCTGCCATCCACAAAGGAAGCAGTACGAAAGCTGAAGGAACAGGGCATCAAGGTCGCCCTATGCAGTGGAAGACCCCTGCAGCTGGCAGCTGAATTACCGGTATTCGATGAATTCTGCTGGGATGGATTCATCGGTGGGAGCGGTATTAGTGTGTATGATGAAAACAGAGAGCTGATTTGGGAAAATGCATTTACAGAAGACCAGCTGAAAAAGCTGTTTGCGATTGCAGAGAAGCACGAGCTCCCCTTGTATGTGAATGGGGAGAAAACCTTTCTGACAAGACCACTGCCTGCCAAGAAAGAATTTGTTCTGGATCTGTTTCATCTGGGCGTACCGGAAATACGAAGCTGGAATCATGAACGCGTGGATGTGCTGAGCATTTTTGAAAACCGTGATTATGACTTCCGTATGTTTCAAACGGTGGAGAACATCAGAATGCAGCCGTCCTGTGACTACATCATGGATATTTTGAAAAAAGATACCTGCAAGGCGACCGGCATCAAACAGCTGATGGCTTACTGGGGGCTGGAAAATGAAGCATATATGGCGTTTGGTGACAGTATGAATGACTGTGAAATGCTGCAGGAGGCTGCCGTTGGTGTTGCCATGGGGAATGCCATGGATGCCGTAAAGGCTTATGCCGACCATATCTGCGGCAGCAGCGATACACCTGCTATCCATGACACCCTGCAGGCTTACGGACTCATTCACTAAAACAGGAGGCACAGGCTATGAAAATAAACGCTGTATTTTTTGATATCGACGGTACATTTTTCGATCATGTGAGCGGTATGGTGCTTCCGGAAACACTGACAGCCGTAAAAAAGCTAAGAGAAAACGGCTATAAGGTCTGTTTGTGCAGCGGCCGTGCCAAGGAAATGGCAGAGCAGCTGGGTGTTTTACAAATGACTGCATGGGATGGCTATGTCGGCGGTGCCGGAGTAAGTGTCTACAACGAACGTATGGAGCTGATCAGCGAGCATGCCTTTACCAGAGAACAGACGGCACGTATATTTGAGCTTGGCAGGCAGTATGATATCTGTATTCAGTCGCATGGAACGTATGAATTCATGACAAAGCCGCTGAATCCGTATGCCCGGCAAACCTTTGCGGAATTTCACTGCGAGGTTCCCGAGGTACGGGACTGGCACGAGGAGCCTCTGGTCGCCATCAGCGCATATGAGAAAAAAGGCTTTGACTGGAGTATGTTTGATGATATTGAAGGTATTGAGCTGCAGCATCCCAATGACACCTGCGTAGACTTCATGCAATGCGGCATCAATAAAGCGACCGGGATTCGGGAGCTGATGGATTTCTGGGGTTTTCCACATGATTCCTACATGGCGTTCGGTGATTCTTTGAACGATATGGAAATGATACAGGAGGCAGCGTATGGCATTGTTATGGGAAATGGAAAGGATGCCTTGAAGCCGTATGCTGATCTGGTCATCGGTCCCAGCAATGAGCCGGGAATTTATCATACCCTCAAGGAGCTGCACATGATTGATTAGGATGAGGGAACTGTATTTTCAATTCTACAATGCGGATAGAAAATCTGTATTCAAAGACAATATATGAAGAAAATCAGAGCTGTCAATGAAGGCTCTGATTTTTGTTTTTTATCAAAGAGAGAAACTCTGTTACAGGGTCTGCATATACGTGGTAAAACCAAGGATCAGCACATTGAAGAATCCATGGAGTATAGCAATCGTGTAAATAGAGAAATGATCCGGCAGCTTGATAATAAGTGCTGTAAACACTCCTCCAATCAGGAAGCTGATGATCAGCTGCAGCCTGCAGAAAAGTAACGATATGGAAAGCATTTTCCCTATTGAATACAGGTCTTTTTCATGCAGGATTCAAATACTTCCATCCTGCTGCAAATAGCGGCGGATGTCCTGAATTTGCCGTCTGGTGTCATAATACCCCATCCAGTACAGACTGCCCAGCTTCTCCAAATCCGGCTCCAGTCTTCCCACTGTAACCGGCTGTGAAGGTGCGATGACATAGACACGTTTTTGCTCCTGCAGAATTTCCAGCGCCTCGCATTGCCGATTATAATTGGCATCCATTTCCTCCAGCGCTTTCATAAATTTCGGGTACGGTCTGTAGATCGTCTTTCCCAATGGCAGCTTTCGGGTGATACTGTCCGTTTTCTTACGATAGGACAGCGGTCGCGTCCGCACGACGATAATTTTTTTATAGCCCTCCCGCAAAGCCCAGTCAAAGGGAATTTTATCACTGCAGCCACCGTCCAGATACGGATAGCCCTCCATCCATACCATTTTGGAAATAAACGGCATAGAGGCTGATGCCTGCACCGCCTGAAAGATATCGCGGCAGTGATCCTTTTCAAAATATGCCGGCTCTGCTGTTTCACAGTTGGTCGCAATAGCGATAAAGCGGCGGTCAAATTGAAAAAAACGTTTCTTATCAAACGGGTATTCCTGATCTGCCTGATGAAAGGCAAATGCAAAGCCAATCAGACCTTCCCCGTTTTGCAGTGCTTTTCTTCCCACATACCGCTTGTCATGGCGGTATTTTAAATTCATGCGGATCGATCTGCCAATCTGACCGGATACATAATTCAATCCATTCATGGCTCCTGCGGATACACCGATCGTACAGCGCAGATTGATGTTTTCCAGCATAAGAGCATCCAACACACCCTCACCATACAGTCCGCGAAATGCACCGCCCTCCAGAACAATGCAGCCTTCCTGTACCATTGTGGATGCATTCCCGTGCGGCAGCTGATGAAAGCCGGAATATATTTTATTCATTCCATCACCTCTCACAATCCCATAATGAAGCAACTGCTATCATGGCATTGGCACGGCTCATGGTTACAGTCATTCATTCGTTGGAATTTTACGTAAGCAATACTAGCACAACTCTATCCCATAGTCAAACGATAGGAAATGAAAAACCGAAAGCATCATCACCTTCGGTTCATTTATAAAATAAATATCAAACAGAGAGCTTACAAAGCTGCCTTGTTTAATCGGAATACGGACACGAACATTTCATCATACAGGAGAATATGCTCTCCCATTCTTCCTGCGCTGACCACCTCATCACGCAAAATGCGAAGTCCCGGCTTTACTCTGATCATCAACTCTGTAATTTCCTCAATGGTCTTCTGTTTTTTGTTGTGAAAAACCAGCTCTTCTCTTCCGATTTCCAGAAAAGCCTGATATAGTTCTTCCGGATAATCGCCAAGCCAAACATTTGGATAGTGCATGAGCATATGCCATGCATCATCAATCTTGATTTCTTCTTCCATATCTCACTCTCCTTGCTATATTGTATTATAGAGTAGAGAAAATATACAGAAGAAGGCTAAGGTAAATTCTGGAATATGCTTATATACTTTGTCGCGCATTCCTCATAAATATAATTCTGTACAACCGATACTTATGTGTACAGAATTAGGAATAGATTACATAAATGCAATTTTAATGGGATAAGCTCACAGTTCTGCCGCTGTCCCTGGGATATACATGCGTCACATGGTTACCCGTTATATCCCTAGATAATGCAAGGTAGCTCACAGCTTTTTTCTTTCATGGACCAGTGCTTGTTTCATATTGAGATAGATACTCTTTATGTTTACTACCTGTGTATGCCGCTACTAGTCCATTATATCATATATACAATTCTTCACCTTAATACTAATATCCCTGCTTTGATGGTTTCACCTTGCATCCGCAAGTACCACAGACTTTTTTAATTCCTGTTAAGCATTTAAACGGCGAGCTCATTCAATTCATACGCATAATTCAGCTTGTCTTTTGTCCTGAATGAGCCTTGATTCTTATATCGTCCATAAATATAGCTTCTGATTTTAAAATTCAAGGGAGATATTCGTCATAATTTAGCCTTGATTTTATGAAATACAGCCTATACGATTCCAAAGAATGCTAATGCTATACTTAATGCAAATACACTAAGTAGAATTGTCGTTGTTTTTATTTTCTTTCCCAATAAGAAGTACATGATACCGAACATTGCCAAAGGTAATAAGCCTGGCATTATCTGATCAAGATAAGTCTGAAGCGGCTGTGCAAATTTACCACTACCTACCATTATTGGAAGTTGAAAGCTTACCAGTGAAGCTGTCATACATCCGATAACCATCAGACCTACAGCAGAAGCAATATAAGTAACATTATCCATGATACCTGAATTCAAAAACTGTTTAAAGAAATTAGTACCTAACTCATATCCTTTAAACAAGCATATATATCTTAAAGGAATGGTTGGTATATTAACGATTAGAAGGAATAATAATGGACCCAGAATACTGCCATTAGCAGAGAAAGAAATAGCAATACCTGCAGCGATGATACGTAAGGTTCCCCAGATCAAAGAATCACCGATACCTGCTATAGGACCCATCAAGGAGGCTCGAACAGCACTGATCGAGGTTTCATCAAAGTCAGGGTTATTTGCATTTTCTTCTTCCATGGCTGTTAGAATTCCATATAATAATGTTGATAAATGTGGAGTAATCGCCATAAATTCCACATGTCTCTGTAATGCGCGGGCACGTTTTTCCGGATCATCCGCATACAGTTTCCCTACAACTCTTGACATCGTATAGGCAGACCCTAAGTTTTGCTGTCGCTCAAAATTCCAGACAGCATCCTGTCTCCAAGACCTCCAGAAAACTCCCATCAAATCTTTTCGATCTAATTTTTTAACATCACTAGAATTCGTTTTCATCACTTAATACCTCCTCTGAAATCTTATTATTATTTGTTTGTTTAATCGTCAAAATAACACCTACAATAACACATGCCATCAATGCTACGCCGAATACCGGTATTTCCAGATATGCCGATAACAGGAAGCCACCAAAGAAGAAAGCAGCGACATCTTTACTGATAATCATTCTAACTAACATGGCGAACCCGATTGCAGGAATAATGCCCGTAGCAATCTCCAATCCATGATTTATGAATGGCGGAATAGCAGCCACGATATCTTTAATTAACGGAGCACCTAAGTAGTAAGAAACAGCTATAATTGCAGATAAGGAAACAATTTCAAAAATCCATCCAATCGTCTCTGTTCTTTCAACACCGCGAGCATCTCCTGCAGCAGCACATTTATCTGCATAACCACAGAATACAGGGGAAGTAATAAGCACTCTGAGCCCAGTTTTAATCATCAGTACCAAAGTAGCAACCGGCACTGCTAAAGCCACCGCAGCACTTGGTTCTCCACCACTGTTAATAACGAAGCTTGTCCCAATAATAGCACCTGATACCATTTCCGGAGGACAGCTTGCTCCTACCGGGAATGCTCCCAACCAGATAAGCTCCAAGGTAGCTCCTGTCATGATTCCAGTTCTGATATCCCCCAAAACCAAACCAACTAGCGGAGCCATAACGATCGGCCTGTTCCACATGGTACTGCCCACTCCATCATGAGCGAAGCCAAAAGCAGCTACCAATGTAATCAATAATGTTTGTACTAATAAATCCATCTTTTCTTACCCTTTCCTTTCATTAAATAAGTGTCATTACATCTTGCTTTGAATCATCCGGAACCATACGAACTTCCAACTCAATACCTTTATCATTCAGTTTTTTCAGCAATTCAATCTCTTCATCATTGACAGAAAGTGCTTTGGAAATCTGACGTTTTCCTGCTTCATTTTTAATGCCGCCCAGATTGATTGAAGTAATTTTGTCATAACCAAAAGCTAATCTGGATACATCTTCAATGTTTTCACAAAGTATCATTAGATTATATTTGTCTGTAACTCCGGCATTTAATGCTTTGATAGAGTCATCTATGCTTTTCATGACCAATTTCACGCCATTAGGCTTTGACAATCTTAAAGCTGTCATTCTTAATTCATCTTTAACAACAGCATCACTGGCAATTAAAATGCAGTCAGTACTGATACTTTTTGTCCAGGTAAACACAACCTGTCCATGTAATAATCTATGGTCTACACGAACTAATACAATCATATCTTATTCTCCCTTTACTAAAGCATCTCTTACAGCAATCAATTTCTGTACATTCTTTTCATCGACAGTTCCTGTCGCAATATGAGTATCTTTGACCCAGCTTCCAACAATACCGCCATCTGCTACTGCAAATTGCTTGGTACAGTTTTCAGCTGTCAAGCCGGCACCTACGATTAACGGGAAATCGCCGATAATATCTCTGAATTCCTGAATTTTTTTCATGCTGGTTTCCTGACCGGTTTCATCCTGTGAAACCGCAATTGCATCACAGCGTGTCATAGCAGTTTTCAAATCTTCTTCCAGGCTTTTTCCGGATAAGTATGGTGTATGTTTAAAACGAACACCGCCGATGATATATCCGGGATATCTTGAACGATATAATTTGATGAATTCTGCAAAGCTGATGTCTTCACGCTCAATTAAATTACCTGCAATAGCATCAATCTGCACAAAGTGTGCTTCATATTTAATAGCTAATTCAAATGTCAAAGTGTTCTGGTATAAGCAATTAACTCCATAAATGTGATCTTTGTAGTTTTCCTGAAGATATTCTAAAACTGGAATCATATGATGATAGGTTCCAAAATAGTTTTCGACTAATACCGCATCAGCACCATTGTTGTAATACGTATCGATTTCCTGCTTAGCTATTTCAAATACTTCTTCATCTGTATTTCCTTTAAGATGTAACATTCCGATAATAGGTTTTTTCCAATTAAAAGCTTCTAAAAAATTTTTATTCATTTTATTTGTCCTCCTTTTAAAGTTCTTTTATGTTGCTACATGTGTTATTACAGAATAATAAGTTTAACATCCTTTACAATGATATTTAGGCAACTATCTTGTAAAGCTTCACAATTATCCCGTAGCCAGAAATTCTTTTTTCATGTCTCTCTCTCCTTCCTTTCCTAAAAATCTTCTTCTTCCTGTTTATCTATGCTTTTTCTACAGGTGATTCCTGTTTTAGCCTCATCCATAATATGTGCCATACGCTTCTCACTGACATCATCATGATCGCCCAGCAATACACTCAGCACCAGGTTCAAATTCATACCCGACAGAATCGTTACATCGCCAAAGGCTGTCAGCTGCGATAAAGCCGTATGAACACTGCCTCCCAGAATATCAGCCAGTATGATCCATGCATCCCTGCTGTTTTCTATCTTCAAACGAAGCTGATCTGCATAATCCTGCGGATTCTGACCCGGATACAGGCAGAACACTTCCACACCCTTTGTAAGATCACCAATGATCATGGATGCGGAATGCAACATACCCTTTGCCAGCTCACCATGTGATGCCAGAATTATGTTTGCCATATCTCTCATCTCCCTTCACTTTCTTACGTAGCAAAAAGCGTGCCAACTTAGCCTGCTCCATATAAAAAAACAAAATAGCTGCCGCTTTCTGCAATTTTTCTTTCCAATCTCCCCTATAAACTCTCTCAATATGATTCTTTTTGTGAGCTATAGCACATGAGTTTCTTTTCAAAATGTATATGTATCGACGCTATCCCGCTTTTTATCGACGCTAATCCAACAGGGAAGTGCTGTTAAATAAAAAAACTCCATCATGAACACACTTTCCACCCCGGATACTGTAAACGCTCGATACCGATCGTGCATGTGAGTACCGTCTATGCTTCTGTGAAATATGCACATAAGCAGCTTCTTCTACATTTCATTATTTATAAATCGAAAGCCGTCGTATAAAGAGTACTTTCTATGTCATGCTTTCCTGTATTATCAGGCTACTATGCGCTCTGGCTTTCGAATATCATCCCATATATAAAATGAAAGCCTTTAACACAGGGATTTTCTCCCGATGTAAAGGCTTTTTGTTAACCATCGTTATGGTCTACATAATTGAAGATATACCCGATTTCCTCGACTGGAATCTCCACACCGTAATACTCCTCCACGACACTGAATGCATGCTTTACACACTGAATGAAGGCAGCTTCCTGCTGTGCAAAATCCTCGATATCTGTAAAAATCTCAATTTCTCTTCTTGTCACTAGGCGTTCAATCAGACAGCATATATGCACATACAGTCCGAAGCAGGTATTGTTGGTAAAGCGCAGTCCCAGCTCCAGCTGCAGCTTGTCAATCGCATCCGCAACATGCTCCAGAAGCTTGTTTGGATTGAGAATCGTCAGATTGTTCATAATATTTGATAAAGAAAAATTCTTCAGTATGTTTTGCTGGAAGGTCTTCATCTCCTCCTCCCGCATATAGTCCCGGAAATAGATGTTCAATGCATCCATTGTATCATTGATAATCAGGTCCTCAATCGGAATGAAACGGATTCCCTCAATATTGGGATTCAGCGTGCCTACTATGCAAATAACCTCATACGCGTCGAAAAAGGCGTCGTGCATCTGCTTCTCCAGCAAAGTATTATAATCATAGGTCAAAACCTGAATCGGAAAGTTATGCGGCAGGGAATCCGTCAGAATTGTTTTCAGCTTCTCTGCCGTATTGATCCCGCTGGCACAGGAGCATAAAATCACCTGCTCCTTTCTGCGATGCTCTACGATATGATAATGATATGCACTGTAGGTCTGCACGGCATCAAATATCTCCTGCATGCCGGCTCCCTGAATCATACCGTTTCCAACCTCAAGTGCCAGCTTGGTTGTCACATTGTTCATAATACCGATATTGGCATTCTGATTTTCTATTCCCTTATACAGGTCCTCCAAAGAGCCCATGTCCACCAATAGAAACAGTTCCTCAAAACGACCGATTTTGCTAAGATATCGGTTCAGACGCTCAATGATTTCCTGTGTCGTGACATGCAACGGCATATCGATGGAATCAAAGACATAACGCCCCAGAAATTTGTTCACGGCATCCGCAAGAGAACTGGCGGTAGAAAAGCCATGTGCGATGATGATACCGATCCGCTTGTTCAAATCCTGCATACGATTCAGCAGCTTCAGGTGCAGACACAAAATCACCGAAATCATATCCTCAAATTTCAAATCCAGGTTATTTTCAAGATGCTCACGGATTTCCTCGGCAATCGCATATTCTCTGGCAAGCTTCTGCTTCAGAAATTTCTGCAGGGCTGCCATCTGCTTGCGATTCGCCTCCTGCCAGTTGCCAAGCTCCAGTGTATTCTGCATACAATCCGCAATACATGCCGTAATGGCGATCAGGTCATTGTTCACATACTTGAAGCCATAGCGCAGAGACAGCATATCGAAGATATTCGAAACAATCCCCTGAACATACTCATTTCCCGATAATGCTGCACTGCTTCGCAGCATCGTGGCCTCCTGATAAGAATGCATCGCTTTCCCTGCTTCATCAAGACAGACAGGAAACTCATGCGGGGCCTGAAATGCCGCAAGGATATGCTCCAACAGCTGAATGATGGGGCGCTCCTTCAATACAAAGCTTTTCAGTTCATGAACAGGAATCATACGCTGACTTTCTCTGGACACCGATTTCCCGCTATCCTTTCTTTCCCGCAGCTTCTCCGGAAGATTGAACGCACGGATTTCCAGAATACTGCTTTTTTGATCAGATGCAAATAATGCATTTACACAGCTTGCCTGTATCGCATTCTTTAATTCTCCGATGTTCCCTTCGCATTCACAGCTTAACAGCAGACGGTATACAAGCGATGATATATGAATCGACTTATGAATACGCTTTTCCTCATCCTGAAATATGGAATGAATCAGCTGCAGCCGCTCATGAGAGCCGCGCTCCGCAAGGGATGGGACAGTGACAATCATTGGAATCCTTCGCAGCAGTGTTTTTAAAAGGACCTCCTGCGGCTTCTCCGTAGTCGCAAATATCAGACGGACACTGGATGTATACCATTTTTCATTATCGCCAACCATATGATAGATGCCTTTATCCATAAACAGAAACAGCTTTTCCTGGCATTCCGCCTTCAGACAATGCACCTCATCCAAAAACAGAACACCGCCCTCTGCCAGCTTGATCAAACCGGGATTATCCCTGTCAGCTCCGGTAAACGCCCCTTTTTTGTGACCAAACAGGTTGGCAGTCAGCAGCTCCGGATTGTTCGCATATTCACTGCAGTTTACAATCAGAAAATTTCTATCCTCCGCTATCAGTCCCTGATTTATTGCATACTCATACATAAGCTGCGCCAGAAAGCTTTTTCCGGTTCCTGTCGGTCCATACAGCAGAAGCGGAAGACCGGAGGGCGGATAGGATATCGTCGCCTTACACTGATTTACCAGCGAAGCCAGACTTTCATCATAGCCAATCAGCTTCTCAAAATCCTGCGGCTGATGCGGCTGCAGCGCTTTTTGAAATTCCTCAAGGGAAATGAATTCACGCTGATGCAGTGAAACACCATACATATCCTCTATCGTATCCCCGTCATAAAAAACGACCGGCCTGGTATTGATTTTAAGCAGGCGTCCTTCGGCAAACAGCTGATTGAGATACTGTGAAACCATATTGCGGCTCAGCTGCAGCTGTTCACTGATATACAGCGAGTTCCCCTGATCGCTCATTTCAAGCTTTGTAGCCTCCACCACATAGGCATATACCTTTTCCAACATACTGTTACCGACTCCCTTTCCTTATGATAAGTGTATAGGGCAAAGATTTGAAAGTCAATGTGGAAACTTATGGAAACGTGCAAATGTTGGCACGCTTTTTGCTAGGTTATAAAAAAGAGTGATAGAGGTGATGATATGACACAATTCCTGCAGCAGAATCAGACCATGAAGCAGACACACATCCTGACACACAAGAATCAGCAGGCATTAAAGATTTTGAAGATGGACAGCCGGGAATTGCTGGAGCTGATTTCCGAATGTGTACAGCAGAATCCGTTTCTTGACTTCCATCCCAGTGCACAGGGTGACGATTATCTTTTGCAAAATGCGATACAACGACCATCCTTACAGGAGGATCTGTATATGCAGCTGCACACGCTGCGTGAGCCCTATGATGAAGCTATCTGCGCCTATCTGATTGAATCGCTGGATGAACACGGCTTTTTAAGCGGCTCTGTTTCCGCATATTGTGAGGACCTGCAAATTGATGAGGAGACACTGCTGGGTCAGCTTCGCATCCTGCAGGGTTTTGAGCCCTGTGGAGTTGCGGCACGCAGTATTCGCGAAGCCCTGATTCTGCAATGCAGGAAAACCCGTAATACCATGGGGGAACAAATCCTTTCAGAATATGCACAGGAGCTTGTTGAGGGTGATTTAGCGGCAATCGCAGGAGGGATGCAGCTGAGCGTCAGGGAGGTAAAGGAGGTCATTGCTTCCCTGCGCACCTGTAATCCGGATCCCTGTGCAGCGTACGCAAAAGAACACGTGGAGACGATATTGCCAGAGGTGGAAATCTGTGTACAGGACCAGCAGCTTCAAATCGTACCCATGCGCTATGGCGCTACGCTTGTGCAGGAGCAGTATGTGCAGGCAATCGAACAAAATGAGCAGCTGAAAGCCTATTTCCGTGAGGCGAATCTGCTGTTTGAAACACTGAATCGCAGAAATGCCACGCTGTTACTGATCATGAATGAGCTTGTTAGCATACAGAAGCATCGTTTTCTGTTTGGGGATGAGCTGCAATCCTGCACGCTGCAGCAGCTAGCAGATCAACTCGGTCTGCATGTTTCAACCGTATCACGAGCCTTACAGCACAAATACTACCTTTTTCACGGGGAATGCTATCCCATCCGCAGCCTGCTGCGTACAGCCACTGCACAGGGTGACAGCAGTGATGCGGTACAGCGGGCAATCACAGAAATCCTGCGCCATGAGGATCCCTCACATCCGTTCTCCGATCAGCAGCTCGTCATCAAGCTGAGGACGATGGATATCAGCGTATCACGCAGAACCGTCACCAAATATCGTAAGCTTCTGCATATTCCAAGCAGTACACACAGAAAGCATACATAAAAAAAGAAAAAGCGGCAACACTTTACAGCAGAGGTGTCGCTATGAAAAAAACAAATACAGGCCATGCACAGGAGCAGCCTTTGAACTGCTGTGTCATGACCATGGGAATCAAGCATGCAGAACAGCTTGTGCTGCTGTTTGGAAAAACGCGGGTGATACAGCTTATGAATCAGCTTTCTGAACAGGCACAGCACCTGCTTCCCAAAAGAGCGCAGATTGCACAGCTTTCAGATTACCGTCTGCTTTTTCTACTACCATCCTATACACGACTGGATGCGCTGCGTCTGGTATATGACCTGGATGACTGCTGTGATGCAATCGCGCAGCAGCTGTATGCGGCACGGCTTGCTTTATCGTTCGGCATCTGCCTGCCGTATACCTTGGATACTCTGGAGGATGCCATACAGTGTGCGGAATACTGCCGCCTTCATGATCGTGACTGCGAGCGGTTTTCCACATCCTATGCCTTTTATTCCAGACAGGCCAAGGAACAGCTGCATCACCGCTACCAGCTGGAACAAAAAATTCTAAACGCCCTGCACCGACAGGAATTCGAGCTGTTTCTACAGCCGAAAGTCAATACAAAGACCCGGCAGGTCGTTGGTGCAGAGGCACTGCTTCGCTGGATTCATAACGGCGTCTGTATACCCCTGCAGGATTTTCTTCCTGTCGCAGATCAGAATACCTGCATCCGACTGCTGGACACCTATATGTTTGAACGCGTCTGTCAGCTTCTTGCACAGCGCCATGCACAGGGACAGCCGCTCCTTCCTATCAGTATTAACGTATCCAAAGCTTCCTTTGAGGACGGACACTACTATCTTGGAGAAATCCTCGATATCTGTAAACGCTATGGTGTTGATACTTCCTTGCTGGAGCTGGAGCTGCATGAGGATATTCCCTTTGAACATAAAGAGCAGGTACAGATGTTTGTGCAAAGACTGAAGGGGGCGGGACTGCGTTGTTCCCTGGATGATTTTGGAAGCTCCCGCTGCAACCTGCATGTCCTGAGCTGGATCGATGTGGATATGGTAAAGCTGGATCATTCCTTTTTTGCCGGTCCATGGAACAGCCGCCAGCAGATACTCTTACAGCACATCATCCCTATGCTGCACAGGCTTCACATCCCCATACTTGCGGAAGGTGTGGAAACACAGGAGCAGGTACAGTTTCTCACAGACCTGCACTGCACGCTGATTCAGGGCTTTTATTACTCCCCACCGGTTTCTGTTCATCAATTCTTCCAAGAAAATGAAATTATCGAGTAATTCATTGCTGAAGCACATTCTGGCAATACGCAATGATCCAAAGAACGAAACGGCATCGATTCATGCTATCACATATACAGAGTTGCACATATAAGTATTGTCGGGTAATTTCACGGTTTATCCATTTAGACAGGAGAACCACAGAAATGTAAAAAGGAAGCACATGTCTGCCGCTAAGCGTACAGACCCTGCTTCCTTTTGTTTAATTGAAATGCATATCAACTCTTACTTGTCAGAATGCTGACCTGTATGTCTCCCTGCTTACAGCTTGTCCAGCTGTTCCCCGATAATCCTCCAGGCGGTCTCATTGTCCTTTGCAAAGGTTTCGGCATTCGCATGAAAATTCACCGGCATACTTCCCATATACGCCGTAAAGCCGAGACGCTGATACATGGAAATTGCTACATAGCTGTTCGTCTGTGTCGTCAGATACAGAGGATGCTCACAATGCAGACTGCTGTACAGCTGAATCGTTTTCAGCATCAATGACTTCGCAAGTCCCTTTCTCTGATGCCGTTCATCAACACCAACCCAGTGCACCCGCATACGGCGCTCACCGAAATGATATCCCTCCCAGACGGAGGATGTACCTGCAAGCTGTCCGTTTTCATCAACCACCAGAATCATATTCTGCTGAAGCTCCTTTGGTTGAGCTTCGAAGGTTTCTTCAAAATAACGTCTGCCCGCCTCCATGCTATCCAGCTGACCAAGCGATACATGCAATGCAATCCAGGCCTCCTTATAGGAAGACTCATAGGGGTGAAAGGAATACCCCTGTGCCAGTGGGATATCCGTGATCACCGGTGGCTGTGTCAATACCATCAGCACCGGATAATAGGGAATACGCTTATCTAAGGTTGTCATAGGTTCCTCCATTCTCATAGCTGCATGCGTACGATTCTCGCATGTATAGCGTTATGCATTGACTGCTTTACAAATTATCATCCCTTATCCTGAAAAAAGGATGCGAAGCAATCGCACCCTTATCCAAGCTCAATAGAGTAGGAATAACGCTCTCCCGGATAATAGGAAATCGTATACTCCAGAACGTTGCCTTCATGATCATAGGATACACGTTCTCTGATTAGCAGCGGATCGCCTTTTTTAATATCCAGCTTCTCCGCTTCTTCTTTTCGGGCCGTCATCGCCTTGAAATTCTCACGCGTTTTCACCGGCTTGCGGATATTCAGCTCATCCAGCAGCGCATACATGCTCCCTGTATATTTTTCATCCTCCAGCGGCAGATTTCTGTCTCTGGAAAAATAACTGACAAAATACACAATCGGCACATCATCCCCGGTCCGCACACGATCCAGCCGATACACCAGATCACCCTTTTTGCATCCGAAGATATCCGCCACATGCCGGTCTGCCTTTACAAGCTCGATATGTGCCCAGCGTGTCCCCGGCTGTATACCGCGCTCCAGCATTTCATTTGTGAAGCTTTTGATACCTGCAAGCTGCTCTTCAATTTTATTTTGAAACAGAACTCTGGTTCCCTTGCCGCGGGCACGCTCAACGAGCCCTTCACTCTCCAGCTGTGCGATTGCCTGACGCGCAGTAATTCTGGATACATGAAAGATTTCCTGCAGCTGTGCTTCACTCGGTAAGGAATCACCAGGTGCATATTCCTTTGATAAAATCTTATCCTTGATGATCTTCTTTATCTGTATATATAACGGAACGGCTCCCTTGCCAAAATCCAGCTTTTCCATGAAGTCACCTCCATGTAACTATTATATCATGTATGCGTATATTTTAGGAGTTATTTCTTACGTAAGCCTTCATAATTCCGATTTTGCTGCCGACAGACTCTCCATAAGGACGAATCGTATATTTACCGGTGCTTGCCGGAACAATGAAGGTTTCCGCATAATGGACAACAAACGGTTCGAATTTTCCTTCTTCACTTTCCACAATAGCTTCTCTTCCTTCCACAAGATTCAGCATGTTGACGGTACCGGCGGTATCATGATGGGTGATGGTTTCTGTCCAGTATCTTCTTGTTTCGATGAATTCCAGCTCATGCAGACCTGTGTGTTCTTCCACATAGTCCTCTGTGCGTTTCACCTCATGAATTGCATTTACAAGGTTTTCCTCACACCATTTTGTCGTACGGTCCCACTGAATAACCTCTTTACCATGCTCCACATGTACCGGTCTCGGGCGGCCATCCAGACCAACGCGTCCCCAGTCCCACAGCTTGAAGGTAAAGATATACGGAGTTGCACTGATTTCCAGCACCATCGCCTCACTACCGGAGCAGTGGCAGGTACCGGCAGGAATCAGGAAGTGGTCATGCTTCTTCGCAGGGAACTTATTGATGTATTTCTCTGCATCAAATTCAATTTCCCCTTTGTTTGCACGGCGTAAATCCTCAATCATCTGCTTTTGATCCACACCGTCCTTCAGACCCAGATATACACAGGCACCCTCTCCGGCATCCAGCATATAGTAGCTTTCATCCTGTGTATACTGCATACCGAACTGCTTTTTGATATATTCTGTCAGCGGATGTACCTGCAGACTCAGATTCTGTCCGCCCATGGTGTCCAGGAAGTCAAAACGAATCGGGAATTCCGCACCGAAGCGTGCATAAACCTGATCACCAAGCAGCGGCTTTGGCTGATACAGCACCAGATCCATTGCCGGAATCTCCACGACAGCATCTGCAAATTCCAGGTACAGGGAGTTTTCCTCCGGTACACCGTCAAAGCTCCATGCGAAATTGGATTTTTCACGGTCAAGATCACAGACCTCCTTCATCCACTGTCCACCCCATACACCCGGGTCGAAATACGGAACGGTACGGAACGGCTGCTGTGCAATCTGCTTCAATGCATCGCGCAGTGCAGTACCAGGAATCATTTTCGGATCATTTGCCTTATTGGTATCAATCAGCCAGTCGATATCCTCAAACACTGACATCTTGTGCTTATCGGCAATCCGCCATTCAATGAAGAATCCGCGCTTATTCTTACGCAGCGGGTCTTCGTCATAATTGCTGCACTTATAATTTCCCATACCCGCACGATAACGCATCTGAATTTCCCAGCGTGCCATATCGAAATACACCAGCTTATCGCCAGGATGTACCAGTGATGCTCCAAAGCCGTACACGATTACGAGACCATCGGCTTTTTCCACCTGCTGTTTCGCGGCCTCCAGCTTCTCCATATCAATAAAATCAGAAACCTCTCCATAATACATCTTGCCGAATACGCGGTCATCGGTAAGGATATACTTCAGCTGCTCTGTAATTGTTTTTTCTTCCTTGAATACATCTATCATATTGATCAGCACGGAAGGCTCCAGCTTTTTCAGCTCTGTAAGGATTTCCTCATCCCGTACCCCCGGATACACATCACATGTGATGACATACTTTCCGGATGGGATTTCCTTTTTCAACGTATCCAGAATATTGTTGTAGCCGACAACAGCAGCGTGCTCATGTCCTTTGATTTTTGTTGATGGAAATTTGTTGTAATTGCTTTTCATCTCTAGTCCTCTACTTTCTCAAAACGAAGGGTTCCTTCTTCTTTATATACGCGATATCCAAACGGCTGACGTTCAACTGCGGCATAATCATGGCCTGCATCACATGGCCAGCAGGCACCGATTTTCATCGGCTCCTCACCGGTATTGATCAGCCGGTGTGCAAGATGTCCGTCAATATGGTGAAGAGAGCCGGGATAGGTTTTTTCTGCCCAGGTTGTCCCATCCTCATCCATCAGCATCAGCAATCCTTCTCCGGCAATGCAGAAATAAAATTCCACACATTCCCGGTTTTCATGCCAGTGTCCGCGGGTCATATTGCATTCGCCGTTTACCAGTACGGGATACAATACAGTCAGCCCCCAGTTCAGATTGCCTGCGCGTTCGTCATCCCCCTGCGTATAGTGATATACCTCATACATCAGCGTATCATCCGCAAGTGCAGATTCTGTACGATAGAAGCCTTTCGCATCCTGATACAGCTTGACGGAGGTGTTTACCTCACTGCCTCTGATTACATCCTGAAAATCATGAATGACTTTTGGTTCAATGACGTTCATTTATGAAATTCCTCCCATTCCTTTTCCTTCAGCTGCGGTCTTGATACAAACAGAAAGCGATCCGGGTCTTCAATAAACTGCGTATAGATCGGCTTGCCCGGCTCCAGATCAAATTGCGGATAGTCGTGTGCAGCTATCACGTGCAGCTTTGCATTTTTGTAGGCAGGATTTATTTCCCAGGTAATATTACCAGCCTCTACGACCGGAAAATAGGCAATTCCATGATGGGCACGCACTTCCTCATAATCAAAGCCGAAATCCCGAACACACCATGCACCGAAGGTCAGCGGCTTTTCCACATTGGCGTTGATGGTCGCATGCACCCAGCCCGGTGGAACGATGACAACTTCCCCTGCTTTCGCATGGACTGCGTAACAGTTTCCCGCATCGTCCTTTCCATATTCCTGCATATAGATAAAGGCTTCACCGTCCCATATCTCATACACCTCACAGGTTGAAGACTGGCAGGACGGGGATATTGCGTGAATATGCCCCTGGGAACGTACCGGTTCCTTTCCAAGGGTTCCCTTTGCATAGGTCACAGCACCATACAGCAGATTGCGTTCTGTAATCGCTGTGTGATCCTGCTTTCTTCCTACATCCATAACAATGCTGTAAAGAATTTCAGGACCTGTACAGGATGGATCCTGCAGGGAGGAGCGGATTGCTTCCAGCGTTCTTTTTTCCGGCTTCGGACCAAACACGTCCGGTCCATAGACAAATTCCATATCCTTCTCTCTGCTTTCAATATCAAAGCCAGGATAGAATTCCATATAACCACCTCCTAGTTGTTATATCATTATGTCATTTACACCTGTATTGTATCCTGTTTCCCTTCTTCTGTCAACCGCTAAAAAGAAAAAAACAGGCAAAATATGCATCCCTTTGCATACTGCTCACAATTCATCTGAAAAGAAAAAACCGTCACCTGAATGACAGTTAATTCTCTCTGCGAATCAATCGCATCTTAAACTTATTACGATCTCCGCGGTACTCCGCAATCGAATATTCCACTGGCTCATCCTGCTGTGTATAGGCAACCGTTTCCACATGCATCAGGACGCCGTCCTCCTCCATATTCAGAATCGTACGCTCCCGCTGACCCGCTTTTCTTGCCTCTACAGTACGATCGACATAGGCAACCTCAGTCTGATATTTCTGTGAGAAGATATCATATAAGGAAGACTGTTCGAAATCCTCCAGCTCGATATCCAAAAAGTGCTCATACGGTACGAAGGTATTGACCAGAACCATCTCCTCATGATCTGCATAACGAAGGCGCTGGAGGTGAAATACCCGTTTGCTTTTCGGATAAATCTCCACACACTCCTCCGGCAGCTCAATCACCTCACTGACAATCACTCTGGTGGATGGGGTCAGATGAAGACTGCGCATTTCCTCATCAAAGCTTCCCAGCTTCTGAAAGAAGTAGCCTTCAATTTTCGGACGTGACACAAAGGTCCCCTTTGCTTTATGCCGTGTGATGTAGCCTTCATTGATCAGTTCGGAAAAGGCCTGCCGTACAGTTGGACGCGAAATATCCAGCAGCTCACAGAACTCCGCTTCGGTCGGCAGCTTGTCCCCGGCCTGAAAAATCCCCTGCTTCAGCAGCTCCACCAGCTGTGTCTTCAGCTGAAAATATAAGGGCACCGGTGATGCCTTACTGATTGTAAACTGTTTTGCGATTCGCTCATCCATAATTGTCCGACTCCTTTTCACAATATCTTAATTATAACGGATTGACTTCTGTTTGACAACTTAAGTTCGTAATGTTATAATGTAATTACATTAAAGGAGGGTATTATATGGATATCATCAATACACTAACAGAAAAATCACTCGCCAAATATTTCGATCACACCTTTTTAAAGGCATATGCGACAAGAGCAGACTTTGAAAAGCTATGTAAAGAAGCTAGGGAGCTGGGTACTGCAATGGTCGCAATCAACTCCGCACATGTATGCGTTTGCAAAGAGCTGCTGAAGGGATGCGATGTGCATGTGGGTGCTGCAATTTCCTTCCCGCTGGGACAGACTGTTTTGGAAATCAAGGTGGAGGAAACAAAAAAAGCAATACAGGATGGAGCTGATGAAATTGATTATGTCATCAATATCGGTGAAGCAAAGATGGGACACTGGGACTATATTGAAGAGGAAATGCGTCAGATTACAGAAATCTGTCGTGCGCATAAGGTAATCAGTAAGGTCATCTTTGAAAACTGCTATCTGGAAAAGGAAGAAATTAAAAAGCTGGCGGAAATCGCAAAAAAGGTGAAGCCGGATTATATCAAAACAAGTACAGGCTTTGGAACCGGCGGAGCTACGCTGGAGGATGTTCGTTTGATGAAGGAAACAGTCGGGGATGATGTAAAGGTCAAGGCTGCCGGAGGTGTGCGTGACTGGGTAACCTGCAAGGCTATGATTGAGGCAGGTGCTGAACGAATCGGTACCAGCAGCTCCATTGCTATTCTGGAAGGCTTCCGAAACGAAAGAGGTCAGCAGAAATGAAAACAATGGTGATTACAGGAGGTAACGGATTTATCGCATCTCTGGTAAAAGAGGCTATGCAAAGCTCCATGGAGATCATCCCACTTACAAGAAAAGAGCTGGATTTAGGGGATACTGCTGCTGTTCGCAGCTGGTTTAACACCCATGATTACGATTATGTTTTTCATACCGGAGCTATGGCACAGACAGCGGACTGTGAAAATCATCCGGAGCTGACACACCGCATCAATGTGGACGGTACAAAGGAAATCGCCAAGGCCTGTAAAGAGAAGAATGCCCGCTTGATTTTTATCAGTACAGAGCAATGTTTCAATGGCAAAACTGAGGAAGGACCGTTCACAGAGAATACACCGTTATGCTCGGTTACGGTATACGGCAATCACAAGGTGGAATGCGAAGACTTTATAACCTCCGTGCTGGAGGACTACATCATACTGCGCTTTTCCTGGATGCTTGGCATGAGTCGTCCGGGAATCAAGGCATCACCGAACATTATCCGTAACGTTATGAATGCCATGTTCTATCAGACACCTGCTAAATTTACGGTGAACGAGATTCGAGGAATGACGTATGCACAAAAGCTGGCGGATGTATTTGATAAAATTATCGAGCTGCCTTCCGGTGTCTATCATGTATCCGATACCAACACGCATAACACCTATGAGTCCGCTAAAATCGTAGCACAGAAGCTGGGATTCACACAGGAACAGATCGATGCCTGCATCCTTCCAAATCATGAGCGGTATGCAGATCGCTTCCGTGATTATCGTCTGGATACTCAAAAGCTGAAAGCACATGGAATTGATTTTGGTACCTTTGAAGAAAATGTGGATGCCTGTCTGAAGGATTTCGGCTGGCTGAAATAACACGAAAAAGAATATCCTGTTATTGGTGACAGGATATTTTTTATCAGCATACATAGAATATAGTCCGTCAAATCAGAATATACCAAAGAGTGCACTTACGAACCGCATAGGTAATCTTATCAGATTGCCTTTTTTTTCCATACGATCAAAGCGTTGATTCCATAATCCCCTTCACACTCTTTAGGCGGAAATAAATAGATAACATTTTTTCTATAAACCAGCTTGATGTCTATATATAGATACTATATTATCCGTTTTCGTATGATCTAATTCAACCTAATAAAATCAATAGATCAGCATTTTCCCTTTCGAAATTGAACAGCTTTATGCTTAATTACAGCAAATCACTGCCTGCTATACCTTTTCTTCCTACCTTCCAGTTTCTAATGACGATTATCACTACAATTTTCATCTGAAAATGATATAATAGACTGGTAGTATATGGAGGAATGATTATGAAAATAGCATATCTGATGCATTCAGACCGGAAATACGATGAGGTTGTAGAAACGATCAATCAGCTTACCAAACAAGGGGATCACGTTTTTATCATGATAAATGATGATGATCTCAGAGAGCAGGTTCAATTTGTGTACATGGATTATTCCAGAGTACATATTTCCCACACACAGGAATTCGCTCAGGAAGGCGATATGTCAATGGCAAGGGGTACACTGATTCAAATGAAGGAAGCTGTTCAGATAGGCTTTGATTATTATATCAATTTGAATGATGGTATGATGCCGATAAAAACGAGGGAGGAAATTACCGCATTTCTGGAAGAACAGAATGGTAAGGATTTCTATTATGTGGAAACATCTGAGAAAGAGGAGCCTGCGCTGCGTAAAAAGACTTTAAAGTATTATCCCTTCACAAATCTTCTGGCCTTTCCCAGAGGAAAAGCGACACGTGCAATTACCAGAGGCTTTGGAAGCTTACTGTATGCTTTGCACATCCGCAGAACTCTGGATGATGTCATTCAAATTGGCAGTCCCTGGTTTATGCTGACGCATACCAGTGCACAGATCCTTGCAGATAATTTTGACTATTGCTCCACGACATTCAAATTATCCTGGTATGCCGAGGAAATGTATATCCCTATGATGCTGGATAAGTTTGGAAATAAATGTGTTGAGCATGTAAATAATGATTATCGTGTTGTAGGAAACGGAAAATGGGAACGCAGTCAAAACACACGCCCAACAACGCAGGAGGCGATTGACCGATATCCGGAGGCACTGTTTGCGGGTGCTATTCTCGTTGATGAAGATTTCACTCTATATGAAAAATATTTCGATGTATATAATGCTAATTTAGAAATGGAAGAATAACTGATCATCGGTTATTCTTTTTTATCGTAAATGAATATCACTTTCTAAGGTGATTCAGTCATAGTGTTCCTTTTGCCGCCTATTGTATAGCATATATTGGAAACATGTTCCGATATCATAAAGATCAGCTTTCTTTCGGCTTGTGAATGTTTAAAATGCAGAATATCAAAATACTTTTGAAGCATGATAACGCTTATACCTAGTACAAACGGAAGCACTTACCTTTTTTTGTATGAATACAGGATTGCTGTATGGATGCTGCATGAAACATAAGCATTTCATCTAATTCATTTAGCCAGGCTGGAATTGTAACATTTTACTTATCACTTTTTTGTTATAACGTTTATTAAGTTTAATGGAAGTAAGCTCAATCATCCTAATAAACACGCCATTTGCATAGTTGATCGTAAATGAATCACTCATACAGGAATTTCTTCTTTGTTTTCTTTTTCTCACATCCAAACAAAGGCCTAACACTCTTTGGCCGTCTCAATCGCCTGCTCTGATGTGTCTCCACACGTGATAGCTTCTGGCATCCGGAAACGTAACAGTATAGCGACTATCTTCTTTTTCAAATAACGCTGGATAAATCTTTTGCAGGAAAAGGAACAGCAACGCTTTTATTGGTCACAGGATTATGCAATATTCTACGGTAACCTACCTGTTGTATCTCAATAAAAGTGCCCTGTTTAAGCAGTTTCATCGTCTGCTTTGAAGTCATCCCATCATATGACTTTCCTTCGTCTTTAAATACGCTTAGATGTGTATGTCAATATTTTCATACACATTTATACACACTATAAACACGAAAAAACTTCCCATAGGAAGTTTTCATACATCAGAATTAGAAAAGGGACATTCTTAAAACCCTTTCAATTCATCAATCATTGCTAAAACATGCTTCTTCCCATTACGGAAGCTCATGAAGGACATAATGGTGAATCCACCAGATAGAATTGCACCAACCAGAGCAATCCATTTAACTACATTTCGGACTGTATCACTGATATCCGGTAAAATAGGATCTTTCATGCCGGTAAATCCCCAGACACAAAGGCCTGCAGTCACAAGGAAAATAATCCCTCCGACCTTGACCCAGCTTCCGAGCCGTCGTACCAGTATATTTTCAGACTGTATTTTCTGTTTCAATGCATCCTTCTCTGATTTCTTCATCACTTATACCTCCTGTTATAAAGAAATCATCCCCACTTGGGAGGCAGGGATGATATTTCTATTTTTTTGTTGATTAGTAAGACAGATTTGGATCGAAGAATCCAACAAGAACACCGACGATAGCTACAACAACCATCAGCAGCATAATTTTGATTGGACTAATTGCTTTCTTAGCCATTAACCACCAGCAGCCCAGTACGAACAGCAGAGTCAATACGCCAGGGAATGCGCCATCCAGTTTTTCCTGCAGTAATACAGGTACTTCCTGAGTTCCTGTAACCTTTTCGATTACTTTGGAACCTTCAATAACCATTTCTGTTTTATTCTGAATAGAAGTTGTCAGCTGTACAGAAGTAGTAATAGATACCCAAGTACCAGCCATAGCACCAACGATTACCTGACCCATAACGATTACGGATTCACGTAATGCAGTTGCCTGCTCACCAACGATAACTTCTACAGCAGAACCACCAAGTTCATAACCTTTGTTATAGATCCATTTCTGGAAGAAGATACTAGTCACGTTCCATACAACGATATAGAACAGAGGACCAATAATGGATCCGCCTTCCGCAAGACCTAATGCAATACCTAATAATACTGGAATATACGTACCAACGATCAGAGAGTCACCGATACCAGCCAAAGGACCCATCAGACCTGCACGAATACCATTGATCATTTCATCATCGATTTCTTCAGCACCGTTTGCACGAGCTTCTTCAAGACCAGCGGTAATACCAACTACGATAGAACCAATCTGAGGCTCTGTGTTGAAGAATGGATAATATGTCTGCAGCTTTTCAGCCTGCTCATCTTTCGTTTCATATAATTCCTGGATAATTGGTAACATGGACCACATGTAACCGAATGTCTGCATGTGCTCATGAGAGAAGCAAGTCAGGTTACCATAGAACCAACGCCAGAAAGAACTATTTAATGACTTTTTCGATACCTTTTTCATAATTAAATGTCCTCCTCATCATCGTCAATTCCTGCAGGACCTGCTGCAGCTCTGTTTCTAATCATTGTCATCTGATAGTTAATCAATGCAAATACAGCACCAACTGCAGTTGCAGCAATCAGCGTCAGGTGCATAGAACCTGCCAGTGTGAAACCAAATAAGAAGAAGATCAGGTCAGTTGCCTTGTTTACAACGGATTTCAGCAGGATTGCGATTCCGACTGCAGGCAGCAAGCTACCTAATGTAAACAGGGATTTCATATACCAGGAACCCATAGGCAGTGCTTCCTTGAACTGGTCAACAGCATCTGCACCATAATAAACAATCAGCATAACTGGGATGAAGGAAATCAGTAAGTGAGAGATAAGAGGGAAAATAACTTCAACCTTACCGACAATACTGAAATCTTTCTTGTCCAGACGAGCCCATCCAATGTGCTGCCAAACAAGGTTCATCATCGCAGTTCCGTAGAACTGTACAGTACCTACAGTACCAACCATAGCACCTAAAGCACCTGCAAGACCGCTTGCTTCAGAACCACCAAGGTCAAGACCCTGAGATTTTGCAAGAGCCCAAGCCAGAGGGATACCAATGTAAGAAACGGCACGTAAATCCGCTGCTACGGTACCACCTGGAGTTACCAGCGCGATATAAATAATCTGCATAGGGATTGCAATCTGAATACATCCCTTAACGTCACCAAGGATCAACCCTACAAATACGGATGCGATCAATGGTCTGTTCAATGTGTAGTTACCAACTGTAGTACCTAAACATGCAATTGTGGAGGCCGCACAACAACTCATAAGACCGAGTAAAGCAGCCTGTACCCAAGAAATCATAAATTCATCTCCTTTTCCTTTTTGAATTTATCTAATCTAATTCGAACACAAATCTCCCAATTTATTAGTATCCGAATTTAGATCTGAATTTTGGCCAGGAACCGATAGCAGTTTCTTCCAGCAGTGCAAAGAATACATCGTAACCAGCGTTTGTCATCGCTTCGCATGCTTCTGCTTCTTCCTGTGTGATGGACTGATTCTGTCCCAGCTTGGTAGCGCCCGGACGGTCGTTGCAAGGTCCGATAACAACACGTTTTACATCACTTGGTACAAACTTGTTGTCAACCAGCAGCTCTTTCATGTCAACCGGATTCTTCGTAATCAGGAAGTATCGCTTGTTGCTGTCAAGCACCGTCTGTGCCTTCTCAAGGAAGTGTTCCTTTGTCCATACAAATACTTTTTTGTCTGTGGATGCTACGAATGACTGTTTCAGAACAGGTGTGGTAGCAGCCTTGTCGTTTACTGCGATAATACCGTCACAAGGATATTCCTTGGACCAGCGTGTGATGATCTGACCGTGAATGATACGATCGTCAACTCGTACAAAACTAATCATGATTTATGTCCTCCTTAGATTAAATTCCGATGTTTAAATATCGTCTTCCGCGTCATCGCTCTCTACCTTGAATTCAGTAAGACCGGCATGACCCTCGCTCAGCAGTGTTTCTTTCAACAGCTCTGCATCGTCAAAATTATCTTTCATCAATACGGCGGTGATTGCCAGCGGCATATTCATACCTGCAATCACTAATGTGTTTGGCATCAGGCCTTTTTCATCAAGAACAGCCAGTGCGTTGGTGAATGGAGATCCACTCAGAATGTCTGCCAGCAGAATAACACTGTCGTCTGCATTCAGCGGCTCAACCAGTGTTCTGAAGTTAGCTGCAAATTCATCAGCACTCATATCTGCCTTCAGACTTGTACTCAGGACATCGTCACGTTCCCCTGTCATCATTTTGACAGCGGAATGCAATCCCGGTGCAAATTCACCATGACTTACCATAATCACGTATTTCATTTGTCGTCCTCCTTTTTTTCACGGACACAGAACAAAACTACGGTGTGAAAGGCCAAAAAAATATTTTGGCTTCCCTACCAAATCCTTTTTCTTACCTGCCTTATGCATTTACCTATACTTAACAGTACAGATGATAATCGTGGAAAATCATCTGTTTTTTTATGCTTTTGCATAGAAAACAGGGATTTTTCAGCATGTCTCATAAGGTATACGTTTTGAAACACCAGACCATACCAGCTCTGTCTGTGTTATGGCAGCTTTCACATTTCAAAGTGACCAGCTTTCGTTGAAATGTAATCGCTTACCTCCGCTATTTACATTGTAATCTTACACCACGTTCCTCGTAATTTCAACTGTTTTGATAAATTTTTCTCACATAATTACAAATGTAATCACACATTTTAACCAAAATGTCCTATCTGAAATAGAAAAAAACGCATATTTACAGCTATTTTTAGCAGTATACACGTTTTTATGTGAATATTGTGTGAAAAATTTATCTTACAAAACTTACCAGAATACGTGCCTTCCCACAGATTTCAATGTCCGCACAGCCCGCCGGTACGAAAATATTCTCAGTAAATGCAAATGGAAGCTCTTCTCCCTGATAGCGAAGGACACAGTCTGCGGAAACATTGCTCAGACAGTAAAAGCGCTTTTCATCCTGCGGCAGCACGTAGTTTCCCGCAACATCCACCAGGCGCACACTGAATTCCCTCCGGTCAACCAGCAGCTTCTCCTGTGTGGTATCCGCATCCGTAAAAGGTGATGCCACTTTATTACAGTGCAGTCCGAAATCTGCGACATCAAAGCTTTTATCGATATGCAGCTCTCGCTCCCTGCCATTCGCATCCTGACGATGATAATCATAAAACCGATAGGTCGTATTGGAATTCTGTCCAATCTCGAGTGCGAGAATGCCTTTTCCCAGTGCATGCAGCATACCGGCATCAATGCATACGAAATCACCGGCCTCCACCTCGACCTTGCGCACATAATCCTCCACCTGATCATTTTCGACAGCAGCTTTGATCACCGCTGCATCCGACGCAGTCGTTCCGGCCACCAGTGTAGCTCCCTTATCTGCTTCCAGAATATACCAGGATTCTGTTTTCCCTTCATCGTTTTCATGCGCTCTTGCATATTCGTCATACGGATGTACCTGAATGGATAAATCCTCTCTGGCATCCAGATATGCAAGGCGAAGCATCTGATGCAGCTGTTTTTCTCCCAGTATGGATTGCGGATCCGCCTGAATCAGCTCATCCAGCGTTTTCCCTGCATATTCTCCATTCAGTATAACGTTTTTTGCATGCGGATGGGCACTGATCTCCCAGCAGGTGCCCAGCCCTTTTTCTTCCATACCGCGCATGGTTGTCAGACGGTCGTTTGCCCATATGGTCTTATCATATACAGGCTTCAGCTTCATAGGATACATACTATCTACCTCTTTCCTTCTTCCTTTTTCAAACTGATTATACAATGGAACCAGCCGAAAAGCAACTCATTGTAATTACATTATAACATATTTTTAAGATTTTATTTGAAACCGATTGCAAGTATATTGTTATATTGTTATAATAATTGCAGAGGGGTGAGCTTATGTACGCATCTGTAATTACTGACCAGATCGATGAGGATCTGGAAACCGCCTTACGCATAGCCAGGCTTTATGGTTATACGCACGTGGAGCTGCATAATGTGTTTGGAAAAAGTATTGAAGAATGCAGCCTGAAGGAAATCAACACCATTCGCACCTTGCTGAATACCTACGAACTCAAGGTTTCCTGTATCGCCAGTACCGTCTTCTTTCTGTGTCCGCTGATGGAGAACGATAAAGTAAGTCTGTTTAATCCGGCATTTCATGCGATTGAAGGGGATGTCCCTACACATCTTCGCTATTTGAAAAATGCATGCCGCATTGCTAAAAAGCTGAACTGTCCAAGGGTACGCATCTTTCCTTTCCGCTTTCCGGATAACCGGCCGCCTGCCTATGGCACACAGGAGCATATCGCTCTGATTATGAAAAATGTCCGACAGGCTGTGCAGATTGCGGAGGAGGAGCATGTGACGCTGGTGCTGGAAAACTGTCCGTATTCCCACCTTCCTAAGGGCCATATGAGCATTCAGATCGTGAAGGCCATAAAAAGTGACTATCTCAAGCTGCTATGGGATCCGGCAAACAGCTACCGTGCCTATAAGGAAAATGTCCCTGCGGAGTATCTGACCTTTTCACTCGAGGAGGAGCTGCATTATATCTATCCTTGGATCGATCACATCCATATTAAGGATTATGCATACAATGCCGCACTGGAAAAGCCGTTTCAGCATGTTGCCTTCGACATGGGAGATATCGACTTCATGATGATTTTTTCCAATCTGCGAAAATACGGATATGAGAATGCCGTATCGCTGGAAGCAGAGACTGATTATAATGAAACACTCGAGAGTATGAAACGCATGCAGGACTGGGTTACATTGTCCGATAATACCTGATGCCTAAAAAAACCTGTTTTCCTTACGCAGAGCAAGCTGCCTTGAGGAACAGGTTTTTTTATAAGAAAATTTAAGTATACAAAAGCACAGATAAAACCCGCCCTTTTCAGAAGCGGGTTTCTTTTATCATCAACTCATCAGCATCTGAATGCCTAAGAAAATAAGCAGGATTATGATAGGAAGTCCCAGCAGAATGACATAGGCGAAATTCACCTTATGCACGACCTTGTTCCAGTTTTTCTCTACGAAATAATACCGGTCATCATCGGTTTTCATAATGACATCGGTTTCCATCAGATTGGCGATGGTGTATGCAATCACCGAGGTGGACAGTCGAAGATTTTTAAATGCATCGTATCCAACAGCCGTATCCGGTGTGAACGCGTAATGCTTTTTCAGAACATCCATAACCATCCTCGCCGATGTCTGTCCTGTTGTTGTTTTTTTCTTAGCCATAAAAACACTCCTTTAAGTTATTTACTATGTTGTTTGTACTCTATTCTATAACAAAAGTCACAGCTTCTGCAACACTTTTTACAACATGTGCAGCTTCCCTGCGCACTTCCTGTGCTGCCGAAGCCATACAGAAGCTGGCTTCCACCTCATGAAACAGTGGAATATCGTTGGCACCATCCCCGATGAATGCGACCTCCTCCTGTGACAGCTTCCAATACTCCAGTGCCTGTAAAAAGGATTTTCCCTTATCGATTCCCTTACGGGTGATTTCAATGTAATCAAAGGATGTCGGCAGGATTTCATAGGCATCCTGAAATTGCCTGCGCAGAATCGGCAGCCAGGTATCCCGGCGTTCCTGTGTATACGTATGGATACTGATTTTCACCACCGGCTCCTGCTTCTCCTTCAAATATCGCAACAGATCCCGATCAGCAATATCACCGAGGTAGGCAAGCTGCTCTCTTACCTCGTTCCAGTGCTCCGGTGCATACTGCTCCCTCATAAAGAAGAAGGTGCTTTGCTCATTGCAGACAAAGGGATTGATCTCATCCACATGATCCTTTAAAAACTCCATAATGCGTACTGCATCCCCGGCTTCAATGTGCTCCTCCATGACCTTCTCATCATGAATCCAGATAGATCCACCGTTATTTCCGATAATCATATCCGCAGCAAGTCTATAACGGCTGATCAGCTTCTGACAGAAGCCGTAATCCCGCCCGGTTACAATACCAAAAGCAATGCCGCGCTCTGCCAGCGTATGAATCGCCTGCACATCCTGCTGTTGTATGTTGCCATGTACATCGATCAGCGTTCCATCCAGATCACTCAGAAACAGCTTCATCATCACACACCCTGTCAATCAATCCATAATGTAAAAGTGCCTGTGCAATTCCGTTTCTGCTGCACAGCCCGCTCACATAATCCGCTGCTTCCTTCACAGCCTCTCTGGCATCCCCCATCGCAACGCCGATGCCACATGCTTTTATCATTTCCAGATCGTTGTAATCATCCCCGAAGCTGATCACATCCTGCATGCTCCAGCCCATCGCTTCACATATATGCGATACGCCCGTTGCCTTGTCATGGGCACCGTTGATATCGTAAAAGCAGGTATCAAACGGTGTAAACAAAAACTGCGGGAAGCGCTGTTTCATCATTTCCAGATCAGCATCCTCTATTTTAGCGACAGCTGCCAGGGGCATGGTATCCTGCAGATAGCCCTCGGATTCCCGCTCATCCACCAGAATATCCAGTCGTCCCAGAAAATTCTGCAGCATATTGGCAATCCGCTTATAGCCGTGATAGCAGTGTGCCGCATCCTGACACTGAAACATCAATGCATTATCCGTCTTTTTAAAGGCATGGATCAGGCTTCGTGTTTCCTCCATGGTAAAGCTGTAATGATAGAGCACCTCATGCTGTGCATTGCGCACAAATGCACCGTTGCTGCAGACGAAGTAATCAAAGCTCACCTGCTCCAGCAGACTCTGCTCCATAGCAAAAGGAGGTCTGCCACTGGCGATTGCCAACTTCACTCCCTTCCTTGAAAGCTCATTCAGAGCATGGACACACGATGCAGGAACCCTGCGGTTCCCTTTCGTTACCAGAGTTCCGTCAACATCAAATACCGCTAGTTTAATCATAGCTTCCTCCTCCAGATTTCTTTATTTATTTTTACTTTTCTTGCGTTTCTTCCACGCCAGAAAGCACTCATGCAGATAGACACCCATCTTTTTGGATACCACTACGTGCTGGCGCTCCGTTGTCAGAATATCGATATTCTTGATAATGGATTTCATGGGATCCATCGACAGAATGGAGCGAAAGCGATAATGCGCTTTTTCATATACAAAGCCGTCATCATCCACGATTGCCCGCCGCTTCACGATGGAGTCAAGTGCCATACCCGCACTGATAATCGCCATCAATGCAAGCGCAAAGCAGACATACAGCTCATCCTTCGTATTCTTTTCCATCACAAAGATACCGATGATGCCAATCACAGAAAAGCCCAGGAAAAAAATCATATACGGCAGATACTGATTTACCATGGTATAGCCGTCCTTATGCTTATTCAGATATTCCTTTCTCACCTTCTCATTGGCAAGAAACAGGCGCACATTCTGTACGGTCAGATAAATACCGTAGCACAGAACTGCTGCACAGATAATATAATCCATTGTATCAAATTTACTCATACGAACTCTCCTCACATTTCTAATTCGTATTATACACTATTTTCTCACAGAAATTAAGGAGCAGGTGATAACCGGTTACATTTGTTAATCCAGATGTTTGTATAATATACCAAGTCCCAGTGGTACAAATCCGCTCAGGCCGATCAGCGCCAGTGTTAAATCGGCCCCCAGGGAGGATACCATCGCTCCGGCTATCACCGGGGTGACCAGCAGAGAAAGTCCCACATAAAAGGCGGAGGCGATCGTCTGCCCGCTGCTTCGCAGATGAATCGGTGTTGTATCGTCCACCAGTGTCTTGCTGGTGATCATGATCAGCGGATAGGTGATGCACTGCATCAGCGTGACCACGATCATCATTTCCGGACTCTGTACAACGGCATAGCCCAGAAAGCGGATGATATACATAAAGGTACCAAACATCATCAGCTTATAATCACCGAATTTCTTCAACAGCCACGTTCCCGCAAAAAACAGCGGCAGCTCGGTAAATGCCTGGATGCTCCATCTGGCACCGACCATGCCCTCCTTCGCGCCCAGTGCCATCATTTTATCCACCGTCGTGTAGATATCCGCAGTCGCAATCACGTTGATAAACAGGAAAATCAGAACAACGACAACATATTTTTTATCCAGCAGCAGCTCCTTTAAATCCGAGGCATGAATCCCGCCGCTTTTTTCCACCTTAACCGCATCCTGCATGAACATCGTTAAAAGGATGTTTAAAACCGCAAGACCCGCAAACACATAGCCCAGTGCGGGATAGCCGTAATGCTCGACAACCAGAGCACCGATCGGACTGCCGATCATCCAGCCAATCGCACCGAATGCACGTATCGGACCAAAATTATTGCGGCAGGTTTCACTCGTTTCCAATGTCCAGGTATCCTGCACCGCCAGCGTGGTACGAAACATACCGCCAACCAGGGATATAAAAATCAGATGCAGAAAGAAATTGCGCTGTGTCACCTGATACATCACCAGCGTGGAAAGGACAAATATGATCAGACAGAGGTTAAAGAACTTCTTATCCGTTTTATACTTATCGCATAGATAACCGATAAAAAACTGCGTGATGATAGCTACAACAGCCGTACCGGACAGTATGATGCCGCGCTCCACAACATCATAGCCGACATATTCCAGAAAGGTCTGCATATAGCCGTAAGGCAATACAAAAGCGACATAGGACAGAAAGTAGAACAGGCACAGCATGGCCACGTTTTTCTTTTGACTTCGCATAGTTATTCTCCCTTTTATAGAAAAGGACCGGCGAATTTGCATCCGCCAGCCCGCATTGATGGCGTTTTCCCATCAGATATTTTCTTATCCTGTACCTGTGCTTTGCGGCGGACGACAGCCCAAGCGCTCAGGAATGGTCAGTTCCCTGTACAGGCTTTCATGGTTCAATGATTATATTATTCCATATTGGCGTGTCTTCCGAACATCGTATCGGAATCCTTGCCTCTGCGCTCCATCAGCATCATAACAGCGATATCCATGAAGATTCCCTCGCTTTGTTCAAACAGAGATCCCATCGGCTGAATGGATTTGATGTCCCCCTGCTTCGCACTTTTCGGTGAAGGTGCGCTGATTTCAATGACGACATCCGCCATATTGGCGATGCTGGAATTAGGATTGATGGTGATGAGTGCTACCCGTGCTCCCATTTCCTTTGCTTTTGCGGCATGGTTGACAAGCGATTTTGTTTCTCCGCTTCCGCTGCACACCACCAGTACGCCGCCTTCCTTGATATTCGGTGTACATGTTTCCCCAACGACATAGGACGCCACACCCATATGCATCAGGCGCATGGCAAAGCCCTTCACCTGAAAGCCGCTTCTTCCTGCACCCGCACAGAACACCTCGTCTGCCTCATCAATCAGCTGAACGAATTTCTCCGCCTGTACCTCATCAATGGAGCTCAGTGTGTGTGTAAGCTCCTGCAGAACGATCCCTGCATATTCCTTATTGTTCATTCCCTGCTTCCTCCTATTTCAGATGCTGCTTCATTTCTTTTGCGGCAGCTGCACGATCCTTTGCATTGCAGATGGCACCGCCGACAACGACAACCGCAGCCCCCTCGGATGCAATCGCATCAATGGTCGCAAGCTTCACCCCGCCGGCAACGGCAGATTTCGCATGTGTGATAACACGGTTGACGATCATCAGCTCATCCAGCGGATTCTTTCCGGTCTGCTGTACATCAAATGCCGTATGCACACATATATAATCCACACCCATGGCGTCGATTTCCTTTGCTCTAGCTTCCAAATCCTTTACCGCGATCATGTCGATCATGATTTTTCCATTGTATTTCTTTGCGGCCTTCACAGCGCCCAGAATGGTTTCATCGTTGCTCGCTCCCAAAACGGTAACGATATCCGCTCCGGCTTTAAATGCTGTTTCCGCTTCCAGTTCTCCTGCATCCATAATTTTCGCATCCGCCAGAATTTCGATTTCCGGGAAATGCTGTTTAAACTCTCTTACCGGACGCATGCCCTCCTCGATGATAAACGGTGTTCCCACCTCTGCAATATCAACGCTGCCTCTTGTTTCCTGCAGCAGGGTCATGCATTCCTCCAGTGTCAGTGTATCCAATGCCAGCTGTAATTTCATAATCCTAGTTCTCCTTTACCATAATCAGTTGTTTGACCTCACTCACGCAGTCCTGCTGCCCTTCCTGCAGCTCGTTGGTAATCATGACATCATAGTCTGAAAACTTGGCGAACTGATAGGTGGCTGTCTTTGTGAATTTACTGGAATCACAAAGCAGGATGTTCTTTCTGGAATGCGCCAGAATATGACGGTTTACCTCCGCATGCTCCATGGAAAAGGTCATCGGACCATCCATATCCATAAAGCCGTCGCATCCCATAAACGCAATGTCAATACGAACCGTATCAATGACATTGGTGGCGTAATATCCGACAAGCGCACGTCCTTTTTTCTGAAGCTTTCCCCCGGTCATAATCAGATCCAGCCCGCTGTCACAGATGATATCCGCAATCGGCAGGGAATTGGTCAGTACCGTGATGTTCTTCTTCAGACGCAGCAGCTTCGCCAGCTGCAGACAGGTGCTGCCTGGATCCATGTAGACAATGGCATCATCCTCGATAAATTCCAGTGCCTTACGCGCAATCAGCTGTTTTTCCAGCGTATGCTCCTGCAGCTTGACATCAAAGGGCAGCTGATAATAGGCATTGCGAACGACAGCGCTCCCATGCTTTTTCGTCAGCACGCCGCGTTCCTCCAGCACCTTGAGATCCTTACGTATCGTTTCCGTTGTCACATCCAGCTGCCGGGCCAGCTCTCCAACCCGCACTCTGCCTTCTCCCAGAACTCTCTGATACAGCGCATTCCGTCTGGCTTCACTTGCTTTCGACATGTCGCTTCACCACCTTTGCACATGGTTAGTGTACGTTTTTCTTTGCCTATCGTCAATCTGATTTCGCAGTTTTCCAAAAAAAGAAGCATAAAAAATTGGTTTTAAGACGAAATACTGCGAAAAATCGCAAAGTTTTGGTTTTAGGTATTTGAAACATATTCTTTTTTGTTGACTGTGCTATAATACTCTTGGTTTAAAGGAGGAAATCGCATGAATTCTTTTGACTTACATATGCATTCCTGTTACAGCAACGATGGTGAATTTACACCACAGGAGCTGATTCATATGGCTGATGCAGCCCATTTAACAACGATTGCACTGAGTGATCACAACACGCCGAAAGGAATTGCCGATATGGTTCGTCTGGGAGAGGCAAAGGGCATCCGCGTAATTCCCGCTATGGAATTTGATACGCTGTTTGAGGAGCTGGAGGTACACGTGCTCGGCTATGGCATCGACTATGAGCAGCCTTATTTTCAAAGCCTTTTCGATTCTTTGAGTGAACAAAAACAAGCTGTGCAGATAAAACGTGTGGAGAAAATCAGGGAGGTCTTCGACCTGGATATCGATCCCGCTGCGCTTTTAAGGCAATACGCAGGCAAAAATCCGTTTCCTGAAATTGTACACCATATCATGGAACAGTATAAGGATAAAGAAGAGTTTGCGGATTATCAGCCCGGAGGCAGACGCTGTGAGCCTCAGCCGGTGAATTTCTACTGGGATATGTGCAGTGCCGGAAAGCCCTGCTATGTCCGTGTGGAATATCCATCCCTGAAGGACACCGTACAGCGCATTCACGATGCCGGGGGTATTGCCGTACTGGCACATCCATGGCTGAACTTCTATCAAAAGGAGGAACGTCTGCAAAAAGCACTGGATGAGGGAATCGATGGAATCGAGGCCTACAGCAATTATCATGAAGCAAAGCATAACCGCTATTATGATGCCTATTGCCGCCGGCATGGTGTCCTGATGACCTGTGGCAGTGATTTTCATGGGAAGATGAAGCCGAAAATTCGAATGGGAGAATACGGCTACGAGAAGGATGACGGTGAGGATATCCTGCAGGCTTTTTTAAAGCGGCTGGCAAAATAAAAGAGCATATATGAAAAAGAGCCAATGCTCACAGGAATGCGAAGCTATCCTGTAGACATCGGCTTTTTCTATGCAAAAACGAAACGAAAAGGCGTCTTCCCGCCATGCAAGGTAAAACTGCGACGGTTTCCTTATTCGGCGAAACCTCTGCCAAAACCGTAATGCTTTTCAAACAGCAGCTTCATTCTATGGGAAGCCGAAGCAGAGTCTACGGCTTCCTTCAGCTGCGTATCCTTAATTTATTTAACAGCTCACACAGCTTTTCACGCTCCTTTTGTGACCGCTGACGGATATGATTGATAAACCGGTACTGCCATTCCTGCTCCTGCTCAATCTCCCTCAAATCGGCATCATCCAGCTTCCATGCCTCATGAAAATTACCACCTGCAGGATGTAACAGCTTTAACAGTACAGCGATTTCCTCCAGCGACAGCTGTTCATAATACGCATCGTACTCCTCATTCATGAAAACAGCATTTTCCAACAGATCGATCAGGTCATAGGCACTGATCTTCTGGGAGCGCAAATGCTGAATTTTGTCCTGCAGGCAGGCATATTTCTCCACCTCCTCCAGCAGCGTCAGAAACGTTTCCTCATCTTCTCCCTGTGTCAGGTCGATGACAAAACGGTCATCTACTGCTTCCTCATACACAAGCAGGGCATAAGCATCCCGGACAAAGACCTGTAGCTGCGCCTGCAGCTGTTCTTCAAACAGTGTGAGATAGTCTGCCACGCTTTTCCCCATGCTGGCAGCGATTGCATGATTGACCTTCTGAACAGCCTCCTTCAGTGAACAATGCCTCAGCAGCGCCCGCAGACGCTTTACATCCTGTTCTGCCAGCAAAAGTGAGGGCTTCTGAAACAGCATGAGGGATGCAAAGCACTGATACCAGAGCAGCTCACAAAGATTCAAGCCTAAATATTCCACAGTCACTCCCTTTTGCTGTTCATAGCGTCGGAGAAATTCCGGCAGCTCTTCACGAAAGTATTCGCAAAAGGTATGCTCCAGTGCAAAGCGTTCCATATAATACAGGACAAGATCCATCCCATCGAGGTGATACATATCATGAAACAGAGGAATCCCATCCACCAGCGGATAGTCCAGATCCTCTGTGGTGTGACTGTAGTATAAAATCCCCTCATAGGTGCTCAGCTGCCCGAGATAGTGCGGTATCTGTTCATCCATCACACTGTTGTAGCGCTCATTGCAAAACGGCAGACGGTTTCTGCGCAGCTGATTCAACAGGTTTCTTGTCTGCTGCTCCTTATCCTGTAAAACAAGCAGACCGCGTTCAAAGCATGCATCTATTTCCAGTTCCTGCAAAGACCGTTCTTCCATCTTCTCCAGTCCCTGTAAAACCACATAGCTGATGGTGTTTAAAATACGTTTATGATCCGCCATGCTCAAAGAGGTGCTCTGCTTATGGTTGAGCAAAAGGACAAGCTCCTGCGCCATATGTTCGCACTGCTTTAACAGATATTCCCTACGCTTTTTTGTGATTTCCCCTGCCTCCTGTGCATGCTGCAGCAAGACATACAGCGAATTGCAAACACGCTGTTTTCCAACGGTATATCCCATATGCTATTCCTCCTGTGACCTTTTCACTCGCTGTAAAATACGCAAAGCGAGCTGCCGGTTGATTTCACCGTGATAAAGAAGATACTCTTCATACAGTATCTCACACAGCGCCTCATCCGATACCTGTCAGCTTATATGACTGCGTACATGGTAATACAGCCAGATCGACTGCTTTAAGTGCAGCATATATGTTGGAAGTGCCATGTAGGGAGATTTTAAAAACGGCCCCAGTATGTCGAACAGACGGTCCTCTTTTGTTTCCACCCATCGATACCGTCGCAATGCCTGCTGCTGTGTCTGATACAATTCCTGCATCTGCTCCTTACGCAGCTCTAGTCCGATGCAGGCAAGCTCCCTTCTGAGACCGCTTTCCCCTTCCTGTAATACCTCCAGTATGTTCTGCCAACTCATTATGCATACCTCCTTATCCGTGTCTAATAGATATATCACGGACACTGTTTGCATACAAGACTGGAAAAAACGGTCCATTTGTGTTATGATATAGACAGAAAAACTGAGAAAGCATACGATTTGGTATGCTTTTTTCATGTCGTCCCCTTGCTATCAAATACAGCCCATCAAATTCCCTTCTTCCAAGTCTGTAGCTTCTCACATACGGGTGAAATTAAAGCCGCATTCGAATGATTACATAAAGCCTTACATTTTTGTGATAGTGGAATACAATTGAATATGATATAATGTACATGCTGTTGGGAAGGTGCGAAACATTATGAAGCAAATACCGAATATACTGTCCGCAGTCAGGATCATACTGTCATTTCTGCTGTTGGCTCTGACAAAGAATACAACCTTGTTTCTGATTGTCTATCTCATCATAGGAATCAGCGATGTCCTGGACGGAGGGCTCGCCAGGTCCCTGCATGTGCAGAGTGAGCTGGGTGCCCGTCTTGATTCTATCGGTGATCTGGCATTCTACTGCATTTCACTATACATCGTTTTCTTTCAGATGAATTTGAAAATCATGAATCTGATTTCCATGCTGGTGCTGTGTGTCTTCGTACTGAAGCTTGCGGCGCTGCTGCTGACAAGATGGAAGCATCATATCTGGGCGAGTATGCACACCATAGGCAATAAGCTGACCGGGTTGCTGTTGTTTCTGCTCGTTCCGCTTTGCGTGGTAACCAAAAGTCTACCGCTAATTCCGGTTGCACTGGTAATCGCCTGTTCCTACTTAGCTACCTTTGAGGAAATGCTGCTGATTCTGTCACGTAACACGTATGATATCAATACGAAATCATTATTAAAAAAATAGGAAGCCGATATGCAGCTCCAACTCAGATTATCTGGTAAGAAGAAGGTTTGAAGCCATAAAGCATTCCCTTCCTGTCTCATCCGAAAGGATCTGCCTGTACGAATACAGGCTTTTTTTCTGCAGATTCTCAATGCCTGCGCACGCTGTTCAGTGTCTATGAAAAACGGATTCCCCACCCTAATCGGCAGAGAATCCGCTATTTATACTTCCTTGCTGTTTCCTTCTTCCTGCATAAGAACCAGCTGTACTTTATGGATTCGCTTGTACTTTACTTCCTTTACCTGGAATTTGATATTGTTCCAGATAACCTCACGTTCCTCTCCGTCCTCTGGTATCTGTCCTATCAGATCCAGCAGAAATCCGGATATGGTTTCATGATTGTCATTTTCAAGCTGCAGTCCAAGCTCTTCATTGATATCATCTATCGGCATGCTGCCGTCCAGCACGTACGTATGCTCATCAAACTTTTCAATCTGCGGTTCATCATCCTCATCGTACTCATCCTCGATATCTCCCATAATTTCCTCAACAAGGTCCTCCATGGTTACGATACCGCTGAAGCCTCCATATTCATCAATCAAAATGGCGATATGCTGATGCTTGCTCTGCATCTCCCGAAACAGATCGTCAATGTTTTTGCTTTCCAGCACAAAGAACGGCTTGCGCAGAATGCGCGATATATCCACGTGCTCGAAACCGTTTTTCCTTGCCTCGACTACAAAATCCTTGATGTTCAGGATGCCGATGATATTGTCGATGGAATCCCGGTAAACCGGAATACGGCTGTAGCGCATTTCCATCAGCTCATCCAGATATTCACTCTGAGGATCATCAATATCGATACAGAATACATCCGGTCTCGGAGTCATCACCTCTTCTGCCAGAATATCGTCGAAGGCGAATACGCTGTCGATCATATCAGCTTCATCCTCATCGAAGACACCGCTCTCCTGCCCGCTTTCCACCATGGAACGAATTTCCTCACGGGAAAGAGATTCTTCAACATTTTCATCCTTCATGCCGAACAGACGGAGTACAAACCGTGTTGACCAGGATAAAATTTTGATGAAGGGCGATGCGATTTTTGAAATAATGAGAATCGGCTTTGCGCAGAACATGGAATAGGCTTCCGCATTCTGCAGAGCGATCCGCTTGGGAACAAGCTCTCCGAAAATCAATGTCACGAAGGATAACAGGATGGTAACCACCACCATGGAGATCGTTTCTCCATAAGGGATGGCCCAGGCCTCCAGAACAGCACCAAGGCGTACGGATATACCGGTTGCGGCACTGGCGGAGTTGAAGAAGCCGGCAAGAGTGATTGCCACCTGAATGGTGGATAAGAAGCTGGTAGGCTCCTGAAGAAGCTTTTCCACAAGCATTGCCTTGCGGTTTCCCTCCTCCACCTTGCGATGAATCCTGTTTTTGTTAACGGATACGATGGCCATTTCACTCGCCGCGAAATAGGCGTTGATCAGTGTCAGTATGACAATCAGCAGCAGCTGCAGTGTAATGGAAGATTGCGCGGGGTCTGCGTCCATAAAATAATATCTCTCCTTTTCTGTTATGAATTTGATTGCTATTGTATCAGAGGTTGTGGCATATGTAAAGAGCCAGCACCAGATGGAATTGTAAATTTTTTATAAATCCGGAATACCTGAACACAGGCTTGTCCTTTTCTGCAGGCACGGCGGAAGGAATCAAAAGCTCTCTGCGATATCTTTACTCAGCCCTTCAACAATCTGAACTGCCAGTTCAACAGCATGCTCATAGTCCTGATAAGCCAGAATCCCATAGGAGGAATGTGCATAGCGAACCGGTACACCGATGACGATTGTTGGAATGCCGAATTGTGCCGTATGTGTAATACCGCCATTGGTACCTCCCCCTTTTCGTACACTCTCCTGAACCGGAATGTCATTTGCATGGGCAAGCTCTAAAGCAAAGCGTTGAAATCTTGGGGATGTAATCATGGAACGGTCGAAATGCCGCAGCATCGGTCCCTTTTTCAAGGCACTTTGAATCATATATTCCTCTTCGAAGCTGTCATCTGCAGGGCATCCTTCAAAACAAATCACAACATCCGGCTTCACGTTGTTCATCACACAGGTCATACCGCGTTCGCCAACCTCCTCCTGGGAGGACAGGGTTGCACTGACGGTATTCGTGAGTGTACGTCCATGCAGTCGACAGAGTGTTTCCACAACGGCGGCACATCCGATACGATTATCAAATGCCTTTCCCATAAACGTTTGATGCTCTTCGTCATAGGTACAGGTAACATCAGGAACGATCGGTGCACCAATACCGATGCGGAAGGATTCCTGTACCTCCTGTGCACTCGTCGCACCGACATCAATCAATACATCGGCAAAATCCAGAGCCTTTCCCTGCTCGGAAGCATTCATAAAGTGTACCGGCTTGCTGCAGACAATCCCCGGAATCAGTTTGCCGTCTCTGTTTTTAATGAGCACCTTATTCGCAATGATGTTCTTCACATCCCAGCCGCCCAGCGGCAGAAACCGCAGGAGCCCGTTGCTTTTCACCGCCTGAACGATGAACCCTACCTCATCACTGTGCGCATCCAGCATGATGTTTACACCACCCTGACTGTTTCCCTTCAAATTCATATACAGATTGCGCATATGGTCCTCTTTACATGTACAGATTTCACGTACCTCTTCCTGCGCATACGCAACTACAGCATCTTCAAAACCGCTGGGTCCAAAGGCATCCGAAAATTTTCTGATTCTATCAATTTGTTTCATATCGTATTCTCATCCTCTTTTCTATTCCCTATTATAGCAGAGAATGCGAAAGAGTTCATCCGGAACTCCTATTCTTCTTCAGCTTCTTCTGTCTCCAGACCAAATGATTTCGGATAGAAAGGCAGCTGCAGAGCCTTGCAGACAGCCATCGCCCATTCCCGGAACCACCAGCCGTTCGCGGTTATAACATTCCCGTCCTGCACATAGCCGTGAAGCTCGGGATGCTTTTTCTGCTCCTTCATATCAAGCAATCCCTTCATCTGCCCAGCACTGAGCTCCACCGAGGTACAGGCACCGCCCGCCATGAAGCATTCCCGATCAACGGAAGCAACATAGCGCCGTTCATTCATAATACCGGCATTCACTAATATAATGGGAGCACAGGAAATCGCCGCAATCAGCTTCCCTGCTTTATCAAAGGAGCGAATCAGGGATAACAGCTCCTCGTCTGCCAGAATCCAGTCACTGCTGTCATCCTTTGCTCCGATACCGGTTAAAACCAGCACATCATAATCATCTGCACAAATCGTCCCCCAGGTATACTCGCCAAGAGCGAGGAAGCCCTCCTCCGCACGCACCGGTTTCAATGTCTTGGCTATGTAGTCGATCTGACAATCGGCCAAAGCAAGGGATTCCAGCAAAACGCTAAATTCGAAATTACAAAAACCGTCGTATAAACAAACTGCTGCTTTCATATACAGTCCTCCTATAAAAAAACCTTCTGCACCTGTTCAAACAGGATTCGAAGGCTCTATGAATTCACACTAAAAAAGCTATGGAAAAAATTTTGGCAACATCATGTGAAAAAGAGTCTGTAATCCATTGGTGAACAGGCGTACATCTGTATGTCTGATTCAAAAAACCGTCTGGATTATTTGCTCACTTCACATCACCTCTTGCGTTCATTATACAGAAGGAGAACGCAAATCGCAAGCGCTCACAGTAAAACACCGCTCAGCGCCAATGAAACAAATCACATAGAATGCATTGCACGTAACGTGTTGCTTCATCCATCGAACAGCGTCAACTGCATGGTAATCCGCGGCGATACTGTCTATTCGTTGATTAATTTTCCAAGCTCTTAGTATAACGCATCCGCTGCATATCGTACGTCAAAACGAACGTCAGCATGTTCCTGAAAATAAAAAAACCCCGATATCTACGGGGTTACCTGTTATCATGGCGCCTTAAACAGGACTTGAACCTGTGACCTGCCGGTTAACAGCCGGATGCTCTACCAACTGAGCTATTAAGGCGTTTCTTAAGTGCTTAAATATAATATCATAAGATTTTGTGTTTGGCAAGAAAAAATAGCAAATTTTTTAGGATTTTTTAGGATTTTATTTCTGTCCACAGCCATGCGGATGAAAGCGGAAGCCCTGCCATGGCAAGTTATCCTGAATTTAGATTATATTTATAACCGAATGATTCCGGCTACTGTATCCGCATCCTCCTATGAAAAGCAATTTAGAGAAGCAGCTTCCAAAGGATTCAGCGTTCTTCAAATAGCAAAAAACAGCGGTTTCCCGCTGTTAATATCCACCGTCACTGGTTTCTTTCTGCATCAGCTTCACACCGGCACTTGTACCGATACGATCTGCTCCGGCTTCCACCATTTTCTCCATATCCTCATAGCAGCGTACTCCTCCGGCTGCTTTCACCAGACAACGCCCCTTCACGGTATCCTTCATCAGCTTGACATCCTCAGGTGTGGCTCCGCTTGTTGAGAATCCGGTTGATGTTTTAACAAATGCAGCACCGGCTTCCACACAAAGCTCGCATGCTTTTACGATTTCTTCCTTTGTCAGCAGACAGTTTTCCAGAATGACCTTGACACAGTTACCTTCAGCTGCTTCCACAACAGCTTTTACATCAGCGCGTACCGCATCGTAATGTCCGGCCTTCATTTCTCCGATATTCAAAACCATATCGATTTCCTTAGCACCGTCTGCAATAGCAGCAGCTGTTTCAAAAGCCTTGGCTTTGGTACTCATAGCTCCCAGCGGGAAGCCTACCACGGTACAAACCTTAACGTCTGTTACCTTCAGCAGCTCTGCACATGCTGATACCCAGTAGCTGTTAACACATACGCTTGCAAAATCATATTCCTTCGCTTCTGCACACAGTGTTTCAATTTTGTCATACGTAGCATCTGCTTTCAGCAGTGTATGATCGATATACTTGTTCATTTCCATAAAATAACCTCCTGCATTATCTTTCCAATGTACTTTTAGTATATCATGGAACCCATAGAATATGAAGTTCATTTCTCTTCATCACTAGTTACAATTCCTGGTCTTCCTGAATGCCTTCATGATATCTGCGCATCCAATAGACGCGAACAAAGGGGTCCTTCAGAAAATACTGCAGCAGACGATACAGCAAAAGGTAGCGCAGCAGCTCCGTTACAATAAGGATTCCCCAGGAAAGCAGCTGATAGTTCTGCGTCTGAAACACATCGGCAAGCTGTGGAAGGGTGAAAAGCAGCCGCAGCAGCTCCGTCCCCCACATAACGGGTATAATCCATCGGCTCCATGGCTTATAGAGAAACAGTGATACCGCCGGAAGAGACCAGATCAAGGCGGAAAACAGGGAAGCCAGCAGCAAGGTTCGCTGCATAAACTGCATCCCTTCATGATCGCTGCTGTAATATCGGAAAACAAACATGAGAAGATACAGCAGAACCAGCATACCATACTGATATAGCAGCAAGGCAACAGAGCAGGAGAGGATGCGGTTTCTTGCCCGTATATCCAGCCGGTGATCATGCTGTATATGCTCCTTCTGTGAAAAATTGACCGGGCTCATCGCTTTTCCCTGCATTTCATTGTCCGCTTCCGTGCTATGCGGTTTCCATATGTAGATTATCTGCGGATTTCTTTGCAGGCTCCACGACATATACAATGCCAAAGCTGCTTTCCCCGCCACCATAAGAATAAATACGATTCGCAGAAGGGAATTTTCCTTTGCGATATCAATTCGAAACAGCGCAGGCAGCTCATACAGCGTATAGAGATTTACAAGAGACAGCATCTGAAATAACAGCCTCCCCAGCCTGCGACAGCTCCACAGCATACGAATCACCGCAAGCCATACCAGCAAAGCGACACTGTGAAACAGGAAATTGCGCAGAAAAGCTATATGAACATCCTCCAGCATCAGCTTCAGCAGAAAATAGGAAAACACCATATAAGCAATTAAAAATATAGAAAACAGCACCAGTAGCATTCGCAGACGGCGAACACAGGCTCTGCGCTGTTTTTTACGTTCCCGCAGATTTTCTTCTCTCATCGATATCATCACCTGTCCTTATTATACAGGAAAAGCATACCATTTGCACAGTACATAAGCAGTGTGACGTACACAAGTTGTAAAGGGAAGAAAAGGCTGCTGTCATCTATACCAATATAACCTTTTGTGTAACCATCCAAAATATAGAAAAGCAGGACATCCATGCAAAACAAATCGGATGCACCTGCTGTTTGTTTTCAACATATAGCCAGCTTTCGTAAACGTATTTCTGTATCGGAAGATACTATTTTTTAAACGGAAAATCCTCGATATCCGAAGGATTCACAAAGGTTGGATTCGGTTTGTCAAAATAATTGGATGTATCCAGATCCCAGGCATTATGGGTATCCCCTTCTCCAAAATCCTTCATTTCCGTATGCGTCGTTAGAATATGCAGCAGATTCCGTAAGGTATCCATCGCTTTTTTCGCACTGTCCAGCAGATAGGAAAAGGCTTCATCCGCACCATCATCCTGAATATAGCGAATCAGCTCCTCATATATATGAATCTGTTCTTCCTCAAACTGCATATCCCGCATCACTGCAGCAGTTAAATCATTGTTCACATGGTGCTGTTCCTCTTCTGATTCCGGCTGACAGCTACAGTGCTCCTCCTGCGTATGGCACGGCTTGATAAATTCAAAAACAGGTGTATCATCGTTTGATTCATCATAATAACGATCATCCTCCCCATGCATTTGATGAATAATACTGCTGAGTACCTCCATATCACTGATCTGTCGTGCACCCAGTCGCATAAAAATATCATGGAAGGTCGGATTGTTGATCATGAAGCTCTGTCGTATATAGACTGCCGCCTGCTTCAAACCGCTGCTGCAGCCCTTCAGCTGGCGATCCAGCAAAAGGTAGTATTTCATATCCGGTCGCGTAATCCGCACCTCAAAGGGCAGTTTTGTATCATAAATAAACATATGCATACCTCCAATTTCTACCGTTAGTATGGAAGCTTTTCCCTGGATTATGCTATAATATGAAGCATAAAAAGGAAGGTACGTTTATGAAAGAAATCAAATTGCATACAAAGCTAACCAAAAAGATCACAGTGGAAGAAAGCATGCTGGCCTCCCATGTTGGCAGCGGAATTGTAGATGTCTATGCGACACCGATAATGATTGCGCTTATGGAGAATACCGCTGCAGCCTGTCTGAATCAGTTTCTGGAGGAAGGAGAAACCAGCGTCGGCGTTATGATGCGGACAACTCACGATGCAGCAACTCCTGCTGGTATGACGGTAACGGCTGAAGTGGAAATCACAGCTGTAGACCGCAAAAAGGTTTCCTTTCACATCATTGCTAGAGATGAGAGGGATTTGATCGGTACAGCAGACCACGATCGCTTCATAGTAAAAAAAGAAGCCTTTGAAGCAAAGGCGCTAAGCAAGCTGGAGAATTCATAAATACATGTGCAGCCGCCGTTCAAGATTCTTTCCCGTTTGTGGGTAAGCTTAAAACAGGGAGACTTCAACTCGATTGTATTCATCAATAGAAGTTGAAGTCTCCCTTTTGCATACCCCCTAACGTAAGGAGGACCCCCGTTAAAGCAGCTGCTTTTTCTATATCTGCCTGCCGTTGTGATGATGGTATTGACACAGGCAGCCCCTTCCTGAACAGCAAACCCTGTGAACGGGATACAGAACCATATGTACATGTATGAATAAGCGAATGCAGATGATTTTGAAGGCACTGTTTTGGGCTTTCGCTTATCGTCAGTAAACGCCGGACAATTTCTTCCTGCATGCCTCAGTGCACATACAAGTCTGTATCAGCCAATTGCTCTAAGATAGAGAAGCTTCCACCGTTTCCTGAGAGGAGATGAATGCAGCAGCTTTCCTGCCTGCTTTTGCGCGTAGCCGTAAACAAGCTCTGCCTCCTGCCTTGTCATCACATGCGGAGAATATAAGGCTTTTTCACACAGGGCGTGTATCGTCTGCGGCAGGCTTTCATCCTCCATAAAGCTGAGCAGATAACGATAGCTGTAATAAACCGCCTTTTTTGCATCCCGCTGCAGACACTGTCTTTCTCTGTAGGCAATACGCAGTCGTCGTTGAAGCACACAAATCAACACCGGCAAAGCTATCAGTAAGGCTGCAAGACCGGCCTTGGCAAAGCCTGCAGGCGTATCGCCTTGCTCTTTTTCGATTTGTTGATTCTTTGCAGCGTTCCCTGTCTTCCTGTCTGTCTGCTCTTTTGGTGTTTCCGTCTTTGCTGTCGTCGTACCACCCTGCTCCTGTCCCTGCACAGTTGTTTGGGAGGACGGCTTGCTTTCACTCTCAAAGCCCGGTGTCACCTCAACCGGAATCCACCCTTTTTCCGAATCGAAGATTTCCACCCATGCATGTGCACTTTCATCCGGTACCTCCATACTGCCGCCACTCATAGCTTGGGCCTGAAAGGAAAAGCCTTCCGCATAACGTGCAGGTATCCCCATATAACGAAACAGCATAACTGCCGTGGTCGCATAATGCACGCAATAGCCCTTCTTATTCTCCGTCAGAAAAAATTCTACAAAATCCCGGTCATCCGGAGTTCTTCCAGGCTTCAGTGTATAGCTGGTCGTTTCTCTTAAGTATTCCTGAATGGTCGTCTGAATATCATATGTCAGATGTTCACCCGTTAGGGAGGTCAGCTTTTTAAAAGGCTTACGTTCATCAAACAGCCTTTTTAGATTGGCGGGAATCTGGAGATAGTGCTCCTTGACAAAGGCGGGATATGCATCTGCTTTCACAGTGGAATCACCATTTATGGTCGTACTGGATAATGCATAGGCAGTATATCGCATGGTATCATCATGCTCCAGACGGTAAGCGTCATACCACGGTTTTGTTTCCGGCAAAGCATCCTTCATCAGATACGGTGTCAGGGCATAGCGTTTGGATGCGCGATGATCCTCTATCTCCAGATGCATCAAAGCTCCTGTTTTTTGCAAAATCTGTGTAAAGGCGGGATTTTTCTTATCAAGCCACGTATCCACATCCTTCCAGTCATAGGATCTCAGAGCTGCATAGCTGGATTCCGGCAGCGACTGCCAGCGATTATCCTCATACAGCGCGCCGCTGTAGCTTTTCAGGTAGATGGTTCCGCGTGCATCCTCAGATCGCACAACCAGCTGCGTTGCACCGGTGTAATACCGATTTGCCGCCTTTCCCAGATCCACCTCTCCCTCATCTTCCCCGGCATGGGTTAGGAAATAGGCAAGCTCATCCACACGCTGCAGCAGCCGCTCACGAAGCGAACCGCTGGTGCTTCGCATTTCATAGGTATCCGGCAGCGAAGTAAAAAAGGTAAGCAGCACGCAGATTACACTTAATCCGAAAGCACTCAGCCGTACATATCCCCCATGTCCGTCTGTCACTCCTTTGCGCGAGAGAAGCAGCATAAACCAGAATATGATAAGCGAAACGGCAAACAGCCAGGGAATCGGTGTCTGATAAAGCAGTGTAAAAAACACCGGGAGAAAGGAGAGCATAAATAACGCAAAATAACGACGCGTATTCCAGAAGGTCAGCATACCGCAAAACAGCCATATGCTCGCATACAGCAGCAGCCAGGTCAGCGAAAGCCGGTACAGCATGGCAGTATCGGTTACATCGTAGGGATAGAACACATAGCCGCTGGCATCGTGATACACCTCAGTAATAATATTATAGGCGATATGAGCCCCCTCCTGCAGCAGTGAAAAGCTGAGTACCCCAAGCAGAAGCATGCCTCCTGCCAGTATCAGTATCACCTTTTTCCTGCGGCGAAGCAGCAGACGGTTATACACAACTACAGCAAAAATCAGTACCGGTATGTACAGCATCCAGAGAACTGCATCCCAAAAAGGAAATGCGAACAGAAATACACCGAGAGAGGAAAGCATTCCCATCAAAAGCAACAGCGCGGGTATCACTTGTTTTTTCATATACCGGCCTCCTGTTCGAAAAGAGCCGCAAATGCCTCGTCCAGATACAGGGCATCCTGCGAATCACGGGATACTTCACAAAAGCGCGGCATGGATAGCAGTTTTCGTAAAAAGCCTTCCATATCCTGAGGACCTTGCAGCTCTGCCGTCTGTCTTCCTCCTGCTGTCCGCCAGCGAATACGAACAAGATCCTGCGGACTTGCTTTCCGACAGATTCCACAGGCGATTGCCAGAAGGCGCTCACAGATTTCTTGCTCCTGTGGAAAACAAAGATGAAGCAGTACAACGGCAGATTCCTCCTTCTGAAATTCACGTACCATCGTTTTCTGCAACCGATAGCTTGCTTTATAGTGAATCCGGCGCACAGGCTCTCCCTCATGGTGCTCCTTCAGCTCATAATCACTGCTGAAAACACCGGTGAGACTCTGGCGGGCTTCCTGCAGAAGGTTTGTATACTGCACTTGCGTAACCGTACAGGGCTGTGGGAAACAAAAGGTCGTTACCTCCTTGTCCCATGATTGGGTTTTGCGAAATAGTCCGAGAAGATCCCTGGTCTGGATGGAGGTCAGCTGCAGCTCATACTTTCCGCTCCCCAGCTTCGGTATTTGCAATTTCTGTTCCCTGTGCTTCACTTCCAGAGAAATCGTTTCGCTGCTTTCATAAAAGCAATTCTTCCACGATCCCTGTATTCGAATACCACTGCATACAAGCAGGGGAAGACTGGTTGGCATATGAATTACACAGCCCTTTTTACTCGTTTTCAGCTGCAGCTTCAGGAACCGGTTTCCGGCGATAAACAGAAGCAGGCTGAGTAGAGGAAGCATAAGCAGCACACGCAGCAGGAGATAATACAGATACCCGTCAATGCTTATCCATGCCAGAGCATCCAGAAGCAGCAGAAGCAGATAGGCGAGCCAGGAACGGATCATAGCCCCTTCCTTCTTGTGTGCGGTGGCTGTATATGGTGCAGGAGCTGTGTCAGCGCATCCTTTGCCGCTGCGGCATCTATGCTGTGTGATGGCTGCATGAGAATACGATGGGCGATGGTATCCACAAAGACATTCTGAATATCCTCCGGTACCACATAATCACGCCCCTGCAAAAGAGCACAGGCCTTGGACATGTCAAGCAGATCTACCCCTGCTCTTGGACTCGCTCCCCGATAAATGCGCTGATTGTTTCTTGTCGCCTGCAGCAGCTGAATGATGTAATGATAAAGGGAATCGTGTACAAACACCTCCCTGCAGGCCTTCTGCATTTCCAGAATCTGGGTGCGCTGCGCGACACACTGCACACGGTAGCTTTGCGGATTCTGCTTACGCTTGAGGATTTCAATTTCATCATGCTCCTGCGGATAACCGATTTCCAGGCGGATCATGAAACGGTCCAGCTGACTCTCCGGGAGCTGCTGTGTTCCTGCAGAGCCGTAAGGATTTTGTGTCGCAATCACCAGAAACGGCTGTTCCAGCGTCATGGTTATCCCGTCAACGCTGACACTGCCCTCTTCCATTACCTCCAGTAAGGCTGCCTGTGTACGGGAGGAGGTACGATTGATTTCATCAGCGAGAAACAGATTGGTAAAAACTGCCCCCTTGCGTATCTGTGTCTTACCCGTCTGCGGATCAATCACACTAAAGCCGGTAACATCTGCCGGTAATACATCCACTGTAAATTGCATTCTCCGGCAATCCAGCTGCATCGCATCCGCAAACGCCCGTGCGATTGTTGTTTTCCCCACCCCCGGCATATCCTCCATCAGAATATGACCATTGGCCAGTATTGCCATCAGGATTTTTTCCAGCAGCTCATCCTTTCCGATCACTGCCTTTTTCACTTCCTGTAATATTCGTTCACTCGTTCTCATCCGTTATCCCTTCAAGTATTCAGCCATCCTGCTTTTACCTATTAAAAACACATAACTACCTTTATTGTATACAATGATGTGCACTTTAGGTCAACAAAAGATTTCTTAACTTTTTATGAAGATTGCACTTTCACTGTCCCCTGCTTCAGGGATTTAACGAAAAAAAAGCAGCCAAGGCATTTCCATCAGGTTCCGGCTGCAAAGTTAAAGCTATTTGAATTCCCGACGCATGCACACAAGGTCTTCCTCCTGCATTCCCAGCTGACGCAGAGTGACTTCCTTTTTGTTTGGACAGGCTAACGGCTGAATCATATAGGAGCAAAGCGTACAATATCCGGATGATTCGCTACGACGGATACATGCATACCCGCATTTGCGAATACAGTTCTCATCCACCCACAGTGCCAGCTGATCCAGCGCATTGGTCGCTATGAGATTGGCTTGTTCCTGCGGTATACCCGCATCGAGGAGATAGCGGAACAGGATATCCGCATAGGTCAGAATATATTCCATGAGAAAAAAGTTTTCCGCATTGTTTTTCTGCATACGCTTCGGCCACAGAGGAAGCTTGATATGATTTCTGATATAGCGTTCCTCCTCCACATGCTTGCGCGGATTTTTCAGGCATTCATGCGGACATTCGGCACATTTATATAAAAATTCCCCCATTGTTTTCAACAGCTGAAATTTAAATGTGGCAAAATCTACCGTCACTTTAAATTCCTGCTCGATTTTAGGAAACGCATCCGCACACATAGTCAGTGCAGCATCCACGGTTTCCGCTTCAAATACACCCAGCTTTGTGATTGGCTGCGGCAAAAACATCATCAGATCCCTGCTGTTCACATATTTCATTTTTCATCACCATGCCTTATGGTACACTATTTTCAGACAAAAAGAAATACAGTTGAAATATTTTCCCTTACTTTATCGTATACCGGATAGAAGGAGGCGAAGATCATGAAATCTATGTTCCTCATATTTTATATGCTTTTAAATTCCATGGGCGGCTATCTTTTTCAACAGACAGCAGTAGAGACTGCCTACCCGGATATCGCCAGAAGGTGCCCGGATCTTACATTGCATGATACCAATGATCTCGTAGACGGAAGTGGCTGGATATCCTTTTTAAAGGGACTGGATACTGTTTCTTTATCAACGATACGCATAAAGGATGCCAGGGATTCCACGCAGGATTTTCTGATAAGCTATGATGCATTAGGAAAAAGCTATACGCTGACAAGGCAGGATGACAGCGAACATGCCGTCACCTACAGCCATTTGATTCGCATGGACGGACAGCGCATAGCGGATATGCAGCTTGACGATATGTGCATCTGTTTTGCGAATAATCCAGCAGAATACTGGTACTGGTATCTTTGTGATGATGTAAATATAAAGCCGCAGGACATCTTTCGGGAGCCGAATACAACAAAAGCGCAGTTATTGTTTACCGTGAAAAAGACCTGAGAACAAGCAATCTGCATCGTATAGGCATCCTCATTCAGATACAAGCATGCCGTGTATAATAAAAAAGGATTCCGACCGTTAGGATTGGAATCCTTCAATATGTTATCATGGTGGAGCGTATCGGGATCGAACCGATGACCCCCTGCGTGCAAAGCAGGTGCTCTCCCAGCTGAGCTAACACCCCATGTATATTGAAATTCGATGGTGGGCCTGAATGGACTTGAACCAACGACCTCACCCTTATCAGGGGTGCGCTCTAACCACCTGAGCTACAGGCCCGTTTCCATCGAATGCTCATATATAATACCACTACTTTTTTCGTGTGTCAACAAGGTTTTTATCATTTTTTCACAAGCTTTTAAGAGATTTTATATGCTAAAGACACAAAGCTGATAATTTTACGAAGCCGCAAGTTCTTATACCACTTCACTATATGAATATCATCATGTATACTCTCGGTTATTGCTTTTTTATGTCTGTATCACAAACTGCGTCTAAAGATCTGCGATAAAACATTAACAGCACAGGGTAGCCGGATCAATACGTAAAGTCTGAACTCACTCATATTTCCTCTTTCTGAATTATCTCGATTTCTCAAACATGATAATTCAACGCACGTGAAGTGAAAAACTTACCTGTTACAGCACTGCTCGCATGGTATATTCGTATGCCGGCAACAGGAGCTTTTGCAATCGAAGCTCCATTCCCTTTATATAAAACTCTTTACGTATTTCACTGATGATTTCTATACCGTTATCTGCATTGGGAATAGCATAAATGAAAGCAGTTATCGCATCCATATGCCTCTGTATCTGTGGAACGACACGCTTTACTGCATTATGAATATCTTTATCTTCAAGCTTCAATAGCGCACCGAACTGCAGTGCCTTTCCGTCGATATTATATCCGGTGACTGTGCTGATTGCACTGCTGAGAATCCTATCTTCATTCTTCAACATGTCGTTTATTTTCTCATCGGAAATCTTCGTGGAAAAAGAAGCACCGTTATCAAATACAGGCGCCAGCGCTAAACTGCCATCGGAATATCGCAGGATACCCCAGTTTCCGCTATTGCGATCATTATTATTTATCAACCCGTCGATCATGACACAATCCCAGAACCTCTCTGACATTCCATCAATCATATACAATAGGGAATTATAGTTCAGATGTGCCTTTACCGCGTGAAGACTTGTACTGCCAACACTGTTGCTATCGGTTACTGTATCTTCCAGAATTGCCTCCAGTTCTTTATTGTAATAGTTTTTGATTTCTCTGAATTCCTGTAATCGAACATGTGAATCCGTAAAATCTTTACATGCAACAACCAGTTTGTTATCCTTTGTCCCTAATTTGGTTTCATGTACAGGATAGCCGAGAATCTGATAAATATGACTGCCTATATACTCAGATAACGGAGAGGTTGTATAAGCAATTTCCGTTTTTCTCATTCCCTTTGTAGATTTAGGAAATTTCAGAATCCAGTCCTCCCCCTGATAAATGATTCCAAGCTTACTGCCAGCCATCCCACCATAGGCTTTGTTATTTTCCTGACACTTGTTAAAATCAATCAAATACATGTGTTTATCCTCCACGATATCTTTGACATAGGATATCCCTCTGTTTGCTGGTCATTTCTTTATTGATAACAAATTCTTTTGTAATATTCTCAATGAATCCACATCTGTCAAAGTATGACCAGTCTTCCTTCCGATCCATTTCCTCCAGCTCATCCACCAGCTCCTGAATCATGGAAGGCAAGGCAAAATCAATTTTGACTGAATCGTTGATCCAGTGATAGCTTTTATCCATTTGATCACACCCTTTTACCAACTGTATTATAGCATGCATTGTTTTCACAACGCCATACGATCATTCAGAAACGCAAAAAGTCGGTTTGTATTCCTGTAATCAGTCAAACACTCATAAAAGATCCAACCATGTATCTTCCAGTTTATCCTAATAGAGAACTGACCTTTCTAACGTAAACCTGCGATACCGATATCACCTGCTTGACTGTCATTTTCGTACAACAAATCAAACCTTGGAAGGAAGCAAAAGCTGGTCATCACGCTTTGCTATGCTTCATATTATTCATTTCAATTAGTATTTTAAAATCTTTTTATGAGCTTTGGTCAACGCAGTGAACAGTATATGCTTGAAACACGAAATGTAAACACGGATAACACGAAAATCAGAATAAAATAAAAAACAGGTTATACATCTCTCAAAGCCTTTAATTAAGGTCTTTTTTAACCGTTCGGCGAAATGTAAATAACCTGATCATGTTATATGGTGGAGCGTATCGGGATCGAACCGATGACCCCCTGCGTGCAAGGCAGGTGCTCTCCCAGCTGAGCTAACACCCCATGTATATTGAAATTCGATGGTGGGCCTGAATGGACTTGAACCAACGACCTCACCCTTATCAGGGGTGCGCTCTAACCACCTGAGCTACAGGCCCATTTCCATCGAATGCCTGTAAATAATACCACAAGCAAAACATGATGTCAACATATTTTTAATTTTTTTATCACAAAAAGCCGTCAAGCCGGAGTGCTCTCTGTTTTCCACAAGCCACATCGGTGAGATCAAAGCCGGATTTGTGCTATGATATGGTACATAACAATGATTACAGGAGGAACCAGCATGGACTATACAGAAGCATTTGAGCAGATTGATATTTTCAGAATCCATTTAATCGAGGAAGAAAAAAGTACATTGACCGTACAAAAATACATCCGGGATATTACCAGACTCTTTGCCTACCTTTCTTCCGAAAAGACTCTGACGAAGCAGTGTATTATAAAGTATAAGGAGGAGCTGATGAAATCCTATACCTCGGTAAGCATCAACAGCATGCTTGTTGCAATTAACTGTTTTTTCACCTTTATCAATCAGCCCGGATATCGGGTAAAGCTATTGAAAATACAGAAAAGAACCTGTATTGAGAAAGAGAGAGAGCTGACTAAGAAAGACTATGCCAGACTTTTAAAAGCAGCGCAGGATACCCATAATGAGCGTATGTATCTGCTGCTTCAAACCATATGCGCGACCGGAATCCGTGTATCCGAGCATCGATTCATTACTGTGGAAGCTGTAAAAAGCAGAAAGGCAGCCGTGCAGAATAAAGGTAAGCTCCGCTATATATTCTTTCCATCCAGACTGCGTAAACAGCTGCTGGCATACTGTAAAAGAAAAAAGATAACATCCGGCAGTGTTTTCGTCACGAATTCCGGAAGACCGCTGGATCGCAGCAATATCTGGAAAGCGATGAAAAAGCTGTGTCTCCATGCCAATGTCAGCAGCAACAAGGTTTTTCCACATAATCTGCGGCATCTGTTCGCCTTCACCTTTTACAGTATGGAAAAGGATGTGGTTCGACTGGCGGATATTCTCGGGCACTCCTCCATTGAGACCACCAGGGTGTATACGATGACCAGCTTTCAGGAATATGAGAAGACACTGTCCCGCATGAATCTGGTACGCCTCTGTTGAAAAATACCACATAATATGCATTATGTGGTAGCACTGCTGTTCTGCTTACAGGTATATTTTACCATATATTCTTACATAACTGAGGAAGATATCATCAGCTATTCATCTTTCTTTTCTTAAACAGAAAATTTGCCCAGCTAACCGTTTCCCTGCCTTTGATTGCAGTCCTGCCTCCTGCACACTAAAAATGTCCTGTACTACATAATGCATATTATGTGGTACAGGGCTTTTCTGTTCACGATGTGTAACTTGATTTTTGCACAGGAAAGGAAGCACATGAGAAAAACATTTTTTTATCTGACCAAAATTATCCTTTGTACAGGACTATTTCTGCTTGTGATACATTGCCTATTCATGCGGCAAACACAGGATCTTTGCTCAGCCATTACAGTTTTCATGGAACCGCAGGGCAGACAGGAGCGTTGTCTGCTGCAGATTGAAGTACGAGGCAGCGGTACTCTGTTCGACGGCAAAGTGCACCATCGAAACAGCAGTGAACGATATGCGCTCTTTAAAGGAAAGCGAAGAACCTTTCACCTATATGCAGATCAGAAGAACTATGCAATACAGATCCGGTTGAATAACAAAGATATAACCGATACCGTTCACAACGGGTACATCCCTATCAGGAGCTCATCCAAGGTTCAGCAGCTCGTTCTGTATGTTTCATAAGATAAGCATGCAGAGTTTTCTGTACAGGCTGTAATCAAGGCAAAGTCGGCTATAAACGCATCCTACAGCAGCACATACGGCGCTCCTTTGCCCTGTCCTACAGATTACGGCTGCTATGAAGCAGTCATTCTATTCGCCATGCTGTAAACCCGCCTATACAGCAGCTTTTAAATCACATTCTCATTCGGTTATCGGTATTCTCACGACAGGAAATTGAAATATTCCAGTATACTGTCATACAGCGTCTGCGCCACCTTTTGCTGATATTCATCGGTAATAAGCTTCGCACGATCCTCTGCATTCGATAGAAACCCGCACTCTACAAGAGAACCGATCTTCTGCGCATTATTCAGAATATAATAATCTCCCGGCTTGCTTGTCATCTTCGTCTGCGTCAGTGCGCGGAAATGCTTCTGCACAATGTCCGCAAATACCTTGGATACCTCATTCTTGGGAGCATAAAAGGCCTGAGCCCCCTTTACACTTGTGTTAGGATAGGAATTCAAATGGATGCTCATGAACAGATCCGTCTTGTCCTGATTGATCAGCTCGATACGCTTTTTCATATCCTCGCGTTTGCGGTTCGAAGCACCTTCGCTTGCCAGATCATAGGCACCGTCACGGGTCATCGTCACATGGGCACCGCCTTCCTCCAGCAGCTTCTTCAACTTCTGTGCAATTTTCAGATTGATTTCCTGTTCCTTCGCTTCGTTGCTGCGGGCACCGTCATCCTTTCCCCCATGTCCGGGATCCAATACGATTTCCACACCATCCAGTGCATGGAAGGCACGTTTGGCAGAAACGGAGGTAATGTGCGACAGACAGAAGGATGCTGCCAGTATGGTACACAGCAGTCCTGCACCCAGTAGGTATTTTTTTCTTTTCATCATCTTCACCTTTTCAAGTATATGTAATGTTAATCACAAAAATATCACTGTAGTGAAATATTTCTGTAATTCGCACCGGCACAGAAAGGCGATTGACCCGATACCACGGACATTTGCGGCATACGCTGTAAAGGAGGTGATACTATCACTACAGGATATGTCATGGTTGAAACCATGGAGGAAAGCGCACAGCCCATTCCCAATGCGCAGATCAGTGTTTTTCGCCGGGATGAGCGCGGATCTGTATTTATCAAGGAATACAGAACGAATGAATCCGGCAGAACACAGCGTATTGAATTGGATGCTCCGGATAGCTCGCATTCAACAGACATTCACTCACTGACTCGCCCGTATGGTCAGTATGATATTCACGTTGCCAAAGAAGGTTTTGATACAGAAATACGTAACGGTGTACAGATATTTGCAGAAACCGATTCAACGCTGACCGTTGTCATGCAAAATTCCGGAGTCCGGGGTGCGGTCAATTCCCTTGATATCGGTGAGCATCAGCTTCATGAGGGAGGAGGATGTCGCTCATGCTAGAAGAAATCATTCTTCCAACCACGATTACCGTGCATCTGGGAAGACCGACAGCCAGTGCACAAAATGTTACCATTGGCTTTGTCGATTATATCAAGAATGTCGCATCCAGTGAAATTTACCCGACTTGGCCGTATGAAGCTTTACGGGCAAATATCTGGTGTCAAATGTCCCTTGCCTTAAACCGTATTTATACAGAATGGTATCGAAGCAGAGGATATTCTTATGATATTACCAATTCCACAGCCTTTGATCAGGCATTTGTTCCTGGTCGTAATATCTATGATAGTATAGCTGCGGTTGTGGATGAGGTTATAGGAGATTATCTGAAAAAGCCGTTTTACAGGGAGCCGTATTATGCGGAATATTGCGATGGAAAAAGAGCTCAGTGTCCGGGGCTGAAGCAGTGGGGAACACTTGATCTGGCAAATCGCGGATATGATTCCTATGGCATCATCCGATATTATTACGGTGATCAAATGCAATTTCTGGAAACAGATAACTGGCAGCCATACACTCCTTCCTATCCCGGCTATGCCCTGCGGCTTGGAAGCAGCGGTCAGCCGGTGTTTATCATTCAGGAGCTGTTGAACGGAATCGCTGTCAATTATCCCAACATTCCGTTAATCTATCCACCCGATGCTGTTTTCGGACCGCAAACAGAGAGTGCGGTAAGAGCCTTTCAGCGGCAGTTTGATCTTACCGTGGATGGGATTGTCGGGCAGTCCACCTGGTATCAGATTTCCCGAATTTATGTCGCAGTCCGCAAGCTGGCGGAGCTGGGAAGTCTTGGCAGATTGGAAGGTTATTTTACTGGTTTATGGACCGGAAAGGTGCTGCGTCAGGGGGATGTCGGCATCGAAGTGCAACAGCTGCAGTATTTCCTTTCCATTATCTCAGAAAGCTATCCATCCATTCCATCTGTAACCGTTGACAGCCGCTTCGGGCCTGGCTTAGATCGGTCTGTACGTGCCTTCCAGCGGGAATTCGGACTGGCCGTAGATGGACTCGTCGGACGTTATACATGGAATTCCATCTATGAAACCTATGCAGCAATCGTAGGTTGACAAAGCCATTCCCGTAAAAGGAATGGCTTTCCCGTAATTTTAAAGCAATCACTGTATTTTTAAATTGTTCCGGATACAGCAGGCAGCCTTTAAAGAAATACTGCATGAAGAAAGCTAAAGATGTGTATATCGTATCATACCAGTAATTGCACACTGCTAAAAATCGCAGAACACAAACCTCCATGTCCGTACTGAGTGACCTGTATCGAAATTATGAAAAAGCTGAAGCAGAGGAGATGAAGCGATACATGAGCTGATTTAACCTTTCATGTACGTGAAAGGTATTTACAGAATACTACACGTATGATTTTACCATGCCTCTTACGCAGATCAGGGTACGCATATAAAAAGCTGAAAAACCGGAAGTAGTAAATTCCTATGATCCGACTGCTTCCGCCTTGCTATTACAGCCCTGTCAATTACCCTTGACTGCGTCACCCCCCTTTACACTTTGAGAGTCCTTTTTTCTAGAAGCCTTTCCAAAAGAAAAGAGACAGCCCGGTGTCGGCTATCCCTATATATCGTTTTATGATTGCTTTAGAATTCTTTGTTTTTCATAACACGACAGCTGATGCGGTAGGATATCGCAAGCAGCACTACCGAGAATATCCCTGCAGCACCTCCGATCTGCATCATATTCATTGTACTCATAGATGCCAGAACAGCATCCAGATCTACCTGCAGTATTTCAAGAAGCTTTATGACTCCCATACTTCCCAGCACGGCAACACCAACGGTAAGCAGCAATGCTACTCTCCCCCGTTCTCCGCCGAATTTCAGCTGTACAGGGATCATGACAGCCGCAAACAGAAGGACGATGCAAATATATAGCAGATCAATCGGCAGCCAGTCCATGACGCTTATCTGCGGATTGCGAATAGTAATGAGAATTCCCGACAGTACCACCGAAAGCAGCCATGCACCGCCTCCAACTAAAATAGAGAATACATATTTTTCCTTCACATAGGACGTTCTGGAAAAAGGCATGGAAAACAGAAAGGCATAGCCGTTGTCATATTCGTCATAGCTGATCGTACTCAGCACAAACATAGAAGCGATCATTGTGAAATAGCTGACAACGAAGGTTGATTCAAATTCAGCAAACAACATGGCTGCCGCTATAAATATCATGATAAAGAAGAAATTCTTCTGATTTTTCATCAGCTTGAAGTCCTTAATCAATAAACCTTTCATATCTGTTCACCTCGTATCATCATCATAATCACATCATCAATGGACCCTTTTTCCACAGCAAGCTGCGGATAGTTTTCCATATAAAACTGTTTTTGGCTGGTCAGTACAGCATAGCCATAGGGTTCCTTGCGCCGGCGAAGCAAATAGCGCTTATCCAAATCCGCATACTGGCGTTCATCCATCTTCAGCAAAGCGTAATCACTCAGCAACACATCTGTATCCTCATGCATAACAATCTTTCCCTCATGAATCATATACAGATCATCACACAGTCCCTCCAAATCGGAAGAGATATGGGAGCTAACCAGCATACAGGCATCCTCATGCTGTTCCATATACTCCCGAAGCAAATCCAGCAGTTCATCCCTTGCGACCACATCCAGACCGGCTGTCGGTTCATCAAGAATAAGCACCTTCGCATGATGGGAAAGAGCAATCAATGCCTTCAGCTTGGCCTTCATTCCGGTTGAAAAATCCCGAATCTGTTTATCCATCGGCAACGCAAATCTCTGGCACTGTCGCAGAAATTCCGCTTTTTCAAATTTCGTGTACATATTGTCCATTACGGGAAGGATATCCTTGATATTCAGATATCCACTGAAGCCGGAATCAGATAATACGACACCCACATATTCTTTTTCCTCCGGTGTCAGCTCCTGTACAGGCTTTCCCAATACCTCAATTTCCCCGCCATCAATAGAAATCAATCCCAGAATGGCTTTAAAGGTTGTGCTTTTACCAGCACCATTTTGCCCGATCAGCGCACTGATCTGTCCGCTTTTCAGCTCCAGCGAGCAGTGCAGAGAAAAGGCACCGTAGTTTTTCACAACATTTTGCAGTGTCAGCATATTCATTCCTCCAATAGCAGATGGAACAGTTCCAGCAGGTCGCTGTCCTCCATCCCGCAGCTTCTGCCTTTTTGAATGGCCTTGTCCAAATCGGCTTCGATTTTCTTCTTATGTTCCTCCATCACCAGGGCCCTGTTCAGTCCGGCTACATAGGTGCCCTTGCCATGAACAGTAACCGCAAATCCTTCAGCCTCCAGATTATCGTACGCTTTCTTGACTGTCAGAGCGGATATTTTCAGTTCCTTGGATAGAGAACGAACAGATGGCAGAATATCGCCTTCCTCCAGCTCCTCGCTCAGGATCATAGCCTTTATTTGCTCTACTACCTGTTCATAAATCGGAGTCATAGAAGAGTTGTTAATAATGATTTTCATAAGATACCTCCTCTGTTCACAAACAGTATATAACAGTATATAACTGTTGTCAACTGTTATATACTGTTTATCATAAAAACTTTAAGTTAGGCTATCCTCACATTTTGATAATAGAAGCTATCTACACCGTAGATAAAACAGAGGATATAAGCTTGAGGTTCCACCTGCTTCAGATGGTCAGAGAAAACGGTAAAAAGATTGCAACAACAAATCAGCTGAAAAACGGGTGATTTGTTGTATTGCATGTTTTAAATCAGTGCATATGCCGGAAAAACTGAGGTATTTTACTCCGATATCTATAGGAATTGCTTTTATGGGGTGCATATCTCATAGACCCGCGATAACAGTAAGCCTCATTACCAGTACGATACCCTTTATGTATGTATCACTTCCAACCAACATTCCATCATCCGTGCTTCCATCTGATAATCCATGGCACAGTGTATTCTACCGATCGTGTGCTTTTTTATCTTTTGTATGATTAGAAAAAGCAACACCATAAAAAAAGGGATCCGAGGGACACTATGATAGAGAAATGCTGCGTGCATGCCTGATATGTAGAAAAGACAGACCACATACAGTATACACCGCATATGGTCTGTCTTTGCATTTTCCTGAATCTTTAACCGGATATGTTGCAGCACAGAGGATACCACCTTTAGCAGTGAATCATAGACAATGCCGCGAACACAGTCTTAAGCTGTATGTCTGCCTTGTTTTTCCTGAGATGAATCTGCCTGTAGTCAGACAAGCTGTGCCGGGCGATTGCCTCTTATTTCCACCTCCGGATTCAGGCTTATGCATAAAGCCTTGCGAGAGCTTCATACACGTTTATCGCATCCAGAATGTGATATGGCTTTGTTGTAGCAGAACCAGCCGCATGAGCGCTGACAAACAACCACGTTTCCTCATGGATACGTGCCTGTGTGGCAAGACATAGACCGGCTTTCTTTGTATATCCGGTCTTCCCGCCCAAAATATCATCCTGTGACAACTCGTTTTGATCCATGGTCATCCGCATAGTGGAATAGATGGTCATTCCTTCCGGATGCATATTGCTGGGAGCCATAACGTAGTTGGTTGCATGAAAAGCCTCTGCAAATTTAGGAAGCTTTAATGCCTCGTCCAGTATCCATGCAATATCACGGACGCTGCTCACATGCCCGGCTTCATCAAGTCCTGTACAGTTTTGAAATCTGGTTTGCTTCAGCTTCAGTTTTTCAGCCTGCGCATTCATTTCGGCAACAAATGCGTCCTCACTGCCATACAGCGAAATGGCCAGGGTCATACATGCATCAGCGCCGCTTGGCAGTAATGCTCCATAAATCAAATCCTCATAGGTTACCTCCTCATCCGGTAAAAAACCGGCCATTGACGCCTGCTCCTTTTCCAGCTGCGGGAATATGGAGGCTGGAATACGTACGGTTTTCTGCAAATCATCAATATGCTGTAATGCCGTATATACTGTCATAAGCTTGGTTAAGGATGCCGGAGCAATCGCTTCTTCTTCCCTTTCCTTCAGCATCACCTTGTTATCCTTTTGCCGGATAAGGATATAATTCTTACTGTATAATTCGCTGCTTATCTTGATCGGCTGCTCTTCTGTGTTTCTGATTTGGAGATTCACCTTATCCTCCTTGGAAATCATCGGTCGTAAATAACAGACAAGACCTGTAAGCAGTACACCAGCCAGCAGCAGTTTTTTAAATCGTTTCATCGTATCAGCTCCTTCATGACTCTATTGAACCATGAATTGCACAGATAGTTGAAAACACAGACTTAGCACTTACTTAATTATCACTTAACTCCTTGCGTTGCTTGTTTGTTCACTTTGCATACGCCGAAAGGCTTCAAGAAAAGGCACATGCTGAAGTTGATTAGAATGAGGTCAAAAGCAAGTACTTCCATATAAAAAAATTACAAGCGCGGTAAACATAAACATCGCATCACCCACACACAGCGGAATCCTTTTTCAGTCTGAAATCCATGTTTTCCGTAAATTGAAACAGCATAATCAGCCAGCGAATTCTGTTTCGTTTATCAAATAGTCTTCGCCAATCTTATCCGCAGCAAAAACGCATTCACTGCATAACAGCTTTCTCGTCGAAGAAAAAAAACACCCGCAGGTGCTTTCATCATAAACCAAGAGCATTGGTTACAGTTTGTAGCCTTGTACATTCTCTGCCTCCAGATGCAGCACATCAATCATGCTGACTGCAGCTCTGTATCCGTTGCGGGCATGGGAAGCTTTATATAGAAAACTGTTTCCTCCATATTACTGTCCGCATAGATGCTGCCTCCGTGGGCCTCGACGATTTCCTTTGCGATTGCAAGACCAAGACCGGCTCCACCGGATGCTGTGGATCTGGCTTTATCCAGTCGGAAGAATTTTTCGAAAATCATCTCCAGCTTCTGTTCTGGAATTTCATCCCCCTGATTGTGGAATTCCAGCAGGATATGCTCTGCTTCCTGTTTGACTGCTACCCGTATCACGGTATTGGGATAGCTATAGGAAATAGCGTTTTTCAATACATTATTGAAAGCTCTGGCAAGCTTATCCGCATCACCGTAACAAACAGAGCCCTCTGCAATATCCAGCTTCAGCTCCTTATGCTGTGCAAGCAGAGTCGGATAGAACTGCTCCTTTAGCTGTTCCAGCAGAAAATCCAACGCAATCCTCCCTCTTGAAACAACGATATCATGAAGATTAAAGCGCGTTATATCAAAAAATTCATCAATCAGCTGTTCCAGTCGTTCCGCCTTATCAAGGGTGATACGGATGTAGGTATCCCGCTGTGCTTTTGGAACATCCGATACATCATTCAATAGGTTCAGATACCCGATGACTGAAGCCAGCGGTGTCTTCATGTCATGGGCCAGATACGATATCAAATCATGCTTCTGACGTGTCTGCTTCTCCAGCATTGCCAGCTGCTTCTGCTCCTTTGCTCGAATCTGCAGCAGAAGTGCCTCTATATTACCAAAGCCCTCCGGAAGATAAAAATCGCGATCCTCCAAAAACTGATGCAGGGCCGTTTCCATCGCCTTTTCTATCTCAGCCCTGTGCTTCATAGCGACACGGCTGCTTTGTGTCCGCACGCAGACAATACAAATTACAACAACCAGTGCCGTCAGCAAAAAAAGCAGCTGCTTGATTCGATACCAGTTGGGAGAAAGATACTGATGCAGGATACCTGTCGTATCCGTATATTCTTCCATATAGAAAAACTGTTCGGACAAAAATTCCCGCAGCATACCGTTGCCCAGCAGATCCGCAGCGAGATAAACTCCAGCGACCACTGCGATTGCTGCAAGCAGTATCCATACAGTGCGTTTCATAGTGTTTCTCCCAGCTTATAGCCCACACCCCAGACATTTTGTATATAGCGCGGGTGTTCTCCGCGATCCTTCATCTTTTCACGGATATGCCGGATATGTACCATCAGGGTATTGTTGCTGGATGAGAGATATTCCTCCTGCCAGATTGCGGTGTACAACTCCCTTGCACTGACAACCTTTCCCTGACGCTCACACAGATACCATAAAAGACGAAATTCAATCGGTGTAAGATTCAGGTCTTTCTCATTCAACCTGCATATATGCTGTTCCTGATTCATGACAAGCCCCAGATAACTTAGCTCCTTTGCCTTCTGCTGAACATTATAGCGCTTGTATCTTCTAAGCTGCGCCTTGACGCGGGCAATCAGCTCCAGCGGCTGAAACGGCTTGGTCATATAATCATCAGCCCCGATCATCAATCCATTGATTTTATCAATATCCTGCTCCTTCGCTGTCAGCATGATAATGGGCCATGTGTAGTTCTGACGAATGGTCCTACAAATGCTAAAGCCATCCATATCCGGAAGCATGACATCCAATATGGCCAGATCGTAGGAACGTGTCCGTATATTCTGCAGAGCCTGTGTCCCTGTATAGCATACATCCACCTTATAATTTTCATTTTTTAAATAAATTTCCACAAGCCCGGCAATTTCCTTTTCATCATCCACTACCAGTATATTCATGTCCATTCCTCCTGTACTTCATCTGTCAATCATACTGCTTGCGTTATCCATGCATGATGCTTTCCGCAATCCTTCACACACATTATACCAGAGCCTGTGGAAAGACTTCCTTACATTTCACTTAATTCCAGGAAACAGTATATGCAAACCGTCAATATCATCCACAGAGGCTGAAATTTCACAATATCTTCCAGATTCTGCAGGTATTCTTCAAATAAAAGAGCACATGAAAAGCCGTATCCAGTACGGCCTTTACAGATGACCAAGGATACGGCTTTTTCATGTAGGATGCTGTATAATTGTCTTTCTCCATACCGCCTTTTTCTTGCAAAGCAATTATGAACGTTGTAATACTGTCAGTTACGGTTTTTATGAAAGAGCAATTGCTGGTTAATAGGATGCAGTATACGTAAAGGTAAAGTCATCTCCATCCTTAATTTTCAGACTGCTTGCAGCATCACAGCTTCCGGCAGCCTTGCAGGATTCGTTATTCTCGGATTCATACAGCCACCATGGCCCCTTATTAAAGTCCTTGGTTTCCACACCCTTCATAGCCATAATGGTTTTTCCATATTGACCGTCTTCCATTTTCACATCCAGATCCTTCGCCTTCTCCAGAAAGTCCGCAAGTGTTTCCACCTTTCCCTCTACACTTACATTTCCGTTAAACAGCTCCTTTTTGTTAACCTCGTCCTGAATCGTGATTTTCAGCGTTGTTTTTTCCGTGTTGTCACTTACAGGCTCCTTCTTTTCACTTTCCTTTGAAGAGCATCCGCCAACAAGCAGCATGGCAGATACCAATAAAATTTTACATAGCTTTCCCATTTTGCAATCTCCTTTCCATATGGTTTAAAACCGCTGCTATCGGTTTATAACAGATGGCACAAAGCGCTATGGACATAAAGCCCTGGATCAAAGAGGTCTTTAATCCCATAAGAACATATATCACTGTTATTTTTTCCGAAATCAGCATAAAGGGCAGCTGTACCAGCTGGCCTGTCAGAAATGACAGAAAGCCGCAGGTGAATACCAGTGCGAGGAAATGTCTGTTCAGGAATTTCCTGCTGCAGCCGATAAACAGACTGTACAGCGGATAAATCAGACAGTACATCATCGACCATGGGGCTACCCCCTGGGTACTCAGATTGAGTATGGTAAACACCACTGCTCCCAGAACAGCCTGCCTTGTCTGAAATGTCATCGCAAATACCACAATGGTAAATGTAATGCATTCCAGATATAGAATGAATGAAAATGATGTAAACACGACAGCTTCAATCGAAGCGATAACGGCTATGAAGCAAAGCTCTCTTGCCTTCATACATAGGACCTGCTAATAAATTCTCTTTCCCTTATACCGTCCTGTGCATTCTCATACAGGCACATCATGAAAAAGGTATTGGATAGCAGATTCATAAAATCAAACAGGATGGCTTCTACCGGCTTTCCCTCACACTGAATCTGATGCATGATGCGGATAACAGCCTTGACTTCTGCACGCAGCACATGCAGATGGCTGGCACCAATACAGCCGTCGGGCAGGACAAAACGATCCATCTCAATATGGTAACGGGCATAGAAGGTATTCAGCTTTTTCAGTTCAGCCTCCCCTATGGCACACGCTCCCCGGATGGATCCATTGGCGTGATAGATCATTTCCATCAGTTGAAGGAGGTCCTCCTGCGGAATATGACGGATGTGGCGTCTTGCCACGGATAGCATGGATGCCAGACGATCCGTTGCTATCTCATAATCGCACAGGTGACTTTTTTCCTTCAGAAAAGGATATGCACAATATTCAACACTCATTTTTTCACCCTCACTTTCTTAACGACAGCGGGCAGAAAACATATAAAAAAACTATATTCTCCACACCCAGCAGAAAACTCTGTTTGCATAACAGGCAAGTCTCCCGGCTTAATTTCATCCTACTCTTCACCTTCTCATACCAGATTGGTACAATGGTTTCTGAATTTCGTCCATATCACGGTTGCTGGGGCAGCTGAAGATGTTCGCTTCCATTCCTTGTTCGGTATTTTCATACACCTGTTATGCTTTTTTTCATTCATTCGCTCTTAATTATAAAGGCAACGCGTTCTTCTGTCTATAGTAAATACTGCTTTCCATCTTCCCATTGTTGTCATATCTGTCAGCTGCCTGAGGATTCGGCAGGTAAGAAAAAACATCCCTGTTTAAGAGATGCGATTTCATCTATTCCTCATCAGCGTAAATCCTGTAACTATGCATGCCCTTTTTGGAGTTATACATGGAGGTGTCGACCTTTTGAAACAGTTCCTGATAGGTACTGCCGTGCTCCGGAAAATAAGTGACACCAATGCTGAGCGTGATGCGCTGTGTAAAGGGAAACTGCCTTTGTTCATCCTCCCAGTGCTCACGAAATTGTGCGAGAATGTGTTCCAGCATGCAGTTATCCAAATGTCGGGGGCAGTAAACAAGAAATTCATCCCCGCCAATCCTTGACACGATATCCTTTGAAAAGGTTTTTTGCAAAGCCTGTGCAAGCGTAATTAGAATCCGGTCTCCCACAGGATGACCATATGTGTCATTATAAAATTTAAAGTGGTCAACATCCATCATTAGAATTGTTCCCTGCTTACCGTTACGCAGTTGTTCTTCAATCTGTTTTTCACAGTAATAGCGATTTGTAAGCTTCGTTAAATAATCATGATGGGAGTAATATAGGACTGCCTTGTTGCTTTCCTGCAATTCTCTTGTTTTCTGTGCGATTTTCTCGCGCAGCTGCTCATTGCTCTGTTCAATCAGGCGCTTAGGAAAAAATTCATCGCTGCACTGGTTGATATCCGGTACAGACTGATGTACATGGAGAAGCTCCCAGCCGGACGGCGTATACTGCAAAATAATCGTAAAACGAAAGTGCAGCTCATAATTGATTCGATCTCTTGCATCCTCATTCACATCGAGTTCTCCGTATACCATATATACATTGTCACTTAACTGTCTGGCCTGGTATGCTTCCTGCTCGATGACAAAGGTACCGTTCCACTGTTTTTCTTCTCTCTCCAGTAATACAGCAAATTCCTGTAACGAGTGTGAAACCTCGTGCTTACCGGTTCCTATCACACTGATTTGCGGACTGAAATATCCGCCGGGTATCTCATAGGAGCGTTCCTCCAGATACTGGTGCCAGAGATGATGGCAGAACTGCTTTGCATCCGCTGTATTATTCATAATATCATCCTTCTTTATTTGGTTATCTTTATTATACACATTTTCCCTATATCCGTCTCCATATTACAAAGGTAAACTTTTATAAAATAATGGAATCCTTATCACCACAGGGTCAACCGTATTCGAGAATGTCCATATATAGCATCAGGAAAGGTAAAAGGACGGATGAAGCCAAATCTTTGCCCCCTTTATTTTCGTGTGATACCTGAAAGCACTCAGGGAACCTGCAGACTATTCAGCGCTTACGGATGTCCCTTGGGAACAAGCAGGTATGACAGCATCATACTGATCATCACTTATTTGAAAAACAAATACTGCCCATTCAGAATAAATTACAGCAAAAGGCAAGGTTTTTTTCAATTCATTATATCAGTATACCGTCACAATGATCCAGCTCGTGCTGAATAATCTGTGCACAAAAGCCCTCATAGGTTTTAATTTTCTTTTTCCCACAGCAATCCATGTAGGATACCTTGATTTTCTCATATCGTAAGGTTTTCTTCTGTGTACTATGGCAGAGACATCCTTCCTCGGCAGTATAGCGCTTATCTCCGGTTTTTATTATCACAGGATTCAGCATTGATACATAGCTTCCGCCATCCTGAAATACGATGATACGTTTCAGAACACCTATCATATTTGCTGCCATCCCGACACAATGATCCGCATGTGCCTGCAATGTATCCTGCAGATCCTGAACCGTCTGCAGATCATCCAGCGTAGCAGCCTCACAACGACGGCTGAGCAAAAATGTATCCTTCACAATTTCCTTGATCATATAGTTTCCTCCGATTTCATTTCAGTTTTTCATCCGTATGTATTATCGCAGAAACAGCACACATTGGCAAATGCATCACAGGTAAATGCAACAAAAAATAGCTGCATCTTTCAACATTTGCATAGGAAAGTGAATAGGTCTTGTTTCCTGGTAGAAAAAACACTAAGATAGAGTGTAGATACAAGGGAGGCGGCAGTATGCAGAATATGCAGCATTATTATGATTTTTCCGGACAGAAATTCGGATATCCTCTGAGCTTGAGCATTAACAGTTTTAAGCGACAGGTTTTCTCCAGACAATCGAGTCTGGAAATTTCGTATGTATTAAAGGGTGCCTACGAAGCAGTTACAGAGCATTTTACTGCAGGTATTAAGGAACATGAACTGGTGATTGTTGCGCCAAACGATATTCACATGATCCGACAGATGGATAATGATAAAAGCGTTATCCTTACTTTGCATATTGATTTTTCCCGATTCTCTGCAGGCATGTGCGGAAACATAGAGGAAGCCTTTGAATCCATGATCTGTACACGATCGAAAAATTACCGGCTGCTGTGCAGGCTGCGAAACAAAATAGGAGAACTGGTCCGGATGCTGCTACGGGGAGAAAGCAGTATGTTTCAGATGAACGCCATCATGATGGAGCTTGTCTACATTGCCAGCAATCATCGGCAGTATCCGGTAGAGCGGCTTCCTCTGCAATCTGTCCATCATGAAAACTATATGAAGGCGATTCAATACATTGACTGCCATTTTTCAAGTGAACTGCATTTGGAGGATGTCGCTAAAACACTGTCCTTCAGTGTTTCCTACACATCAAAGCTGTTTAAAAAATATACCGGTATCTCCTTTGTCAAATATCTCGCATATGTCAGAATCCGGACTTCTTTGGAGGCCTTGCTGGAGGGTAAGGATTCCATAGAGCAGATCGCGGCTGACTGCGGAATGCCGAATTCCAAATCCTATACTGCCGCATTCCGTGAATTATACGGCATTGTACCAAGTGACTATCGCAAGAAATTCACACAAAACATTAAAATGAATGAAAATCATAAAGAACAGAGTATGAGCTTTGATATTGAACAAAAAGAACTACTGGAGCATCTTATAGCAGATACACAGGAGGTTTTATATGAAAATGACGGTATAAAAATCACGCAGCAGGAAGGTCATATCCAATGCCGAATTCAGCATGAGCTGATTACAAAAACAACAATAACACAGACAGATGAGGAGCTTGTAATGGAGTTTATTCGCAAATAGCTTTCCAGCAGCCTCCTTTTTTTGTCTTTTTCTAACTCATCAAATGTAAAAACACAACAAAATATGCCGGATATCATCAATGCATGGCAGCGATTACTATTCTGATTCGTGATAAAATATCAGTAAAGGAGATGTTAAAATGAACACCTATCATCATTTATTTTCACCAATTAAAGTAGGGCATACAACCATCAAAAATCGTGTGTTTATGCCTCCGATTTCTACAAATCTGGCAGATAAGGGCTATATTACGGATGAGCTTATACAGCATTATGAGGCCAGAGCCAAGGGAGGTGTCGGCCTGATTGTTACCGAGGTGACAACTGTGGAGCCTACCTACATCTATCTGCCCGGGGATATGTCGATTCACGATGATTCCTTTATCCCCGGGTGGAAGAAGCTTACAGATGCAGTGCATCAGTATGGTGCCAAGATCCTTCCACAGCTGTTTCACCCTGCCTATATGGCATTCCCTATTCCAGGCACACCACGTCTGATTGCCCCTTCCAATGTGGGACCTTCCTATGCAAAAGAAGCTCCCCGTCCGGTTACAATTGAAGAGCTGAAGGTTATCATACGCCAATTTGGAGAAGCAGCCCTTCGTGTTAAGCAGGCAGGGGGTGACGGTGTGGAAATTCACGCTGCACATGCTCATGGTCTTCTTGGCGGTTTTCTGACACCGCTTTACAACAAACGCTGTGATGAATATGGGGGAGATATCAATGGAAGATTGAAGCTTACACTGGAGGTTGTTGAAGAAGTTCGGAGTGTATGCGGCCCTGATTTCATCATCGATGTGAGAATCTCGGGAGATGAATATAGTGATGGCGGATTGAACCTCGATGATATGATTTATGTTTCCAAGCAGCTGGAGACACATGGGGCAGATATGCTGCATGTATCCGGCGGTACTACCATTAAGCGCGGCAGTGCAATTCCTGCGGCAGGGACAAAGCCTGGAGCGCATGCTCATCTGTCTCAGGAAATAAAAAAACACGTAAATATTCCAGTCGCAACAGTTGGTCGGATTACAGAACCCTGGATTGCGGATGAGCTCATAGCCAATGGAAAAGCAGATATATGCATGATCGGTCGTGCCAACCTGTGTGATCCTGATTTTGCCAATAAAGCAAAATGCGGAAAGGACGATGATATCCGTCCGTGCATTGGCTGTCTGCGCTGTTTAAATGGAATTATGTTTGGCAAACGGGTAGCCTGTACGGTAAATCCATCCTTTGAGCTGGAAAATGAAGACACGCTTAAGCCTGCCGAGGTTAAGAAAAAAATTCTGGTCATTGGCGGAGGGCCTGCTGGTATGGAGGCAGCTTTTGTGGCGAAAAGAAAAGGTCATCATGTCATTCTGTGTGAACAAAGTGATGCGCTGGGAGGATTGATGAAGCTGGCAGCAGTACCTATTGCCAAGCAGGATCTCAGCAGAGTTATTAAATATATGGCACGCCGCCTTATGCAGGCAGGTGTCGAAGTACGCCTGAATTGCAAAGTTGAGAAAGCAATGCTGCAAGGAGAATTTGCTGATTATGAGGTGATTGCCTCCAATGGTGCCGTTCCATCAATTATAAAAGCCTTTACCGGGTTCAAGCAGTGGGCTACCGCCGATGATATTCTGGCAGGAAACGCATTCCCCGGTAAAAACATTGTCATCCTGGGAGGCGGCTCTGTAGGATGTGAAACCGCTGATTATCTTGCTCCCCTAGTTTATGACCGCTATCCAAGAGATCGGGTGATAACTGTTTTGGAAATGACGAAAGATATCATGGCAGCTGAGTCCGGTCCCGGCCGCAGTCTGCTCGTACAGCGTATGCTGAAAAAGCATGTAAATCTGATTTGTGAAGCCACGGTGGAAAAGGTTGAAAAGGATAAAATTTATTATACAAAAAACGGTAGGACGGAATGCATAGATGATGCTGATACACTGATTTTTGCAGTTGGCTACCATAGTGATCCAACCTTGAAGCTTCTGTTAGAGGAATGCGGTATGACCTATCACATGATTGGAGATGCAAATCATACAGGGACCATCAAGGATGCTATTCATGATGGCTATGAAACAGCACGCAGCATCTGACATCAAGGAATATCAGTAGCCTGAATAGCTTTGAGACATTGGAGTTGCTTCTGACATCGTTTATAGTTTGTTATTTTCGATACGTACAAAAGACTGCCCGCACCAAATCAATTCTGATTTCTGTGTACAGTCTTTTTTCTACCTGTATCCACGCTAAATTTTTTATTTCCACTTATGCATTTGTAATCAGGAAACCTTTTCATTGAATAATTGTTTATATATCCATTCTGAATGAAATCATTTTCAAATCCTTTGCCTCTTTTACTCCAGCATATTCCAGCTGACTGCGAACCTCTTCCAGTACAAGATAGAACAGATATTTCATCTCACTCACATATAACTGCTCATCCCTTGTTTTCATGGCATATCGAAGCACATCAAAGGTATGACAAAATATCGACTGATATCTCTCTTTATCCAAATGGCAAATAAACGGATAAATCCATAGAATATGCTGTTTTAGCTCTTCAAAAATGCTCTTTAGGCTTTCCTGCTTATTTACATCCATGATAGAATCACAATACTCACAAATTAGTCTCCCCCAATTTATACTTGTGATTTCTGTATTCGATAATGCTTTTTGGAGTTGTTCATGGCGCTGCACCATACTTGTAAAAGACATAGTGGTAAATGTCTGGCAAGTTAACTGTAAAATCTGAAGACACTGCATACCTTCAATCACACGTTCTCTGACACCGTTGTCTTCCAGCATCTCATGAATTCTGTTTTCCTCACATTGAATTACTTTCATTCCCTTACCGCCAATAGGCTGTATAACACCGGTCGCCTGAAGAATTGACATAGCCCGTCGCAGAGTCGGTTCACTCACCTGATAAATCTCGCAAAGATCCAAAACCCGTGGAAGGCGACTCTCTACCGGATATATCTGGTAAATGATATCCTTCAATAAACTGCTTGCAATATTATAAATCTGCCGTGGCCGTCCACGATATATATTCCAGCGAAAGCTTACCTTACGCTCAGGTTTTCGCTGTGGAAGCTTAGCATAGCACTCCTGTGTTTTTCTGGAATCATCCACAAAGTATTTTTTCGTTATTTCATATATATCCTGATGAGTCAGCTGCTTTTGATGTATTGCATCAATAAATGCGTGTACCTTCGTAGTATCACTATGCGCACGAATTCCCTGCAACACCATAGAATCCTTTATTTTTTCATAAAAAGACAGTCTTCCAAATATTGCGACCTCCATATAAAGACAGCAAACCAGCGGATTTCCAAATACAGAGAGGACCGTTTCCACAAACGCCACGACTGTACGCTCACCCTGCATCTGATCAATACTTTTATGAATTGCGGCATATTGTTCCTCTTTAAGCAAACACAAAGCCTGGGTAAACAAATCAGGAAGCAAAATATTGCGTATCTCACACAAATCCTGTACTGCATATTTTCTTTCCAGAAAAAACTGAATGCAGTTCTCTCTACACTCCTCTTCGTTAAGTCCCAGTGTAAGACGTGAATGCCTGCCACGTGACATCTCTATGTAGTGATGTTCCTCCAGGAGCTTAAAGGCATGAATGACGGGACGCCTGGAAACCTGAAATCGTTCAGCAAACTGTGAAATAGTTGGGAGCTTTTCTCCCTGACGGAAAATCCCAAAGCGGATTGCTTCTTCAATATAATTATAGATCCACTCATGCAGACTCATTTCTTCTTTCATCCAATCATCCTCCTTAACGCTTATTCATCCCTATCTTATCACACCATTTACCTTGCAACAAATGCTTTTATGAAAAAATCAGCTGTTTAGCACTCGGCATGTATACCTTGCAGCTCCTTCAGTTACAAGGATACGAATTTTAAAAAATGAATATATGTTTATGACTCCGTTCGCAGGTGAGTAATGATATCATTCTTACAAACACTCATATAAAAAAACTATGGAGATATTTATCAAGACTTACTTTGCAGACTCCTCAACACCTCTTGATTCCTAGAAATTTTCTGAAATTTTATAGGCTCCTTTGCAGGCTTATGATATCCCTGCAATTGCCTGTTATTAGAATTTAATCAAAAATTCCTGCTCGATAACCATTATGATGAATTTGCACTCTCAACCGATATATGCTCAATCTGTGAAGGAAAAGCAGAAGAAATAAGAATCTGCTGCAGAGATTATTTGTGCTTCAGTGTATAAAGTTCCTGCCTCTGCACATGTTTGCTGAAAAGAGATTATATAAGCATGTCTGAAACCGCTCATTTATCTTTTAGAAACAGCTCAACGTGATTTCTTTTTAAAACAGCAGCTGCCATTTCAGTTCTTTCTTACTTCTGGATGGCAAAGTGGATGTTTCAAATTCATTGATGCATTAGAGTTGAATTATCCTTTATTTCTTACCGTTGAGTAATCCCCTTAGTCCCAACTGATATTTTTTAGATTCTCCGCCTGAATTTCAATGATATCACGAATGTGTATCACCTTATCCACAATCTGAATAATGTGCAAATATTCAGGATCAAATTTAGACACCAACCCTTCCACTTCTACATATTCCTGCTGATCATAATAAACAATTTTAACCATTTGTCCCTTTTGAATCTGCTGTAATTTACGATCCAATACCTCACAGGCATCCGAAGAAAGCTGCTTTTTGTCAACTACCACGCGTTCCTTACATTTCAAGTAATCACGAAAGCCTTTCAAAGAATCAAAGGGCAAGAATAATTTCGCACGACTCGTATGATTCTGTTTATTCTGCATTGTGACCACCTACAAGCTTATTGCGAGATATTGCAGTTGCCTTATTCAGGAGATTCATCCCCTTTATCACAGCATTTTTTCCGAATTTGTGTTTGATATTAAGTAAAGTAAGCTGTAGTTTCTTCTCTTTTTCCAGAGCATTGAAATCTGTGAATAAATCATATGTCTCATACATCTCATCAACTACATTTCCAAAGCTGATAGACAGCATATGTACCAGCTCCTGACGATTTACTGTTTCCCTATACAGTTCAATAAATGCATTACGCAGATATGCATACGAGTTAGTTACATTGGATAATTTTCTGGAGCCTCCGGTTGCCTTTACATTTCTTGCTGAGTAACCGATATACAGACCGATATGATCCGTTACCCGGTGAGATTCCACAAGATTCTGTACATTTAGCTCAACCATCTCCTTCAGGACCAGCAATGCCTCTTCATAATTATAATCCTCAAATAAAATCTGACTGTTTGACAATGAGTTGCTTTTTGATTTATATGCCTTTATTTCCTTGATGGTCGTCGGTTCCCTGCCCCATGCATGATCGATCAGATATTCTGCATTCACACCAAACTCCCGATAGAGAATTCGCTCATCCATATGTGCAATATCATACATATCAGCCACACTGTACTTTTCCAGCCTCTTGGAAATTCCACGTCCAACCTGCCAAAAGTCAGATACAGGCTTATGATGCCAAAGCGTCTCTCTATACAATTGCTCGTCAAGTATCCCCATGTTATCCTTCGCATGCTTAGCAGTTATATCCAGTGCAATTTTAGCAAGGTAAAGATTTGTACCAATACCTACTGTTGCCGTAATACCGGTTGTTGTGTAGATATCCTGCAATATCATACGGGCAAGCTCCTTTGCACTGACACTGTACATCTGCAGATATTCGCTAACATCCAGAAATGCTTCATCTATAGAATACACATGAATATCCTCTCTGGATATATATTTTAAGTATATCCCATAAATATCAGCAGAATACTGCATATACAAATTCATTCGCGGCATGGCAGTGATATAGGAGATATTATCCGGTATTTCAAAAATTCTGCACCGGTTATGAACTCCCTGTTCTTTCATTTTCGGTGATACTGCCAGACAGAGCGCACCTTTACCTCTAGAGGGGTCTGCGACAACCAGATTAACTGCAAACGGATCGAGCTTGCGCTCCACACATTCAACAGAAGCAAAGAATGTTTTTAAATCAATGCATAGATAAGCCTTCATCATATCTCCACCTCTTCTTCATCTGCGATTATACTACCATAAGTTGCATTTATCAATATCAAATGCAACTTTTTAATGCAAATTTTTCATTTTTCAAGAATTTAATGAAAGTTCTTGCAACTTTTGTTATTCTAATTTATAATGATGAAAAGAGGTGAGTCATTATGCAGTTAAAAGATTTATTAAATGAATATAAATGCCGGATGAGTGTTACCAATGACTATATAGCAGAACATGTCGGCGTCAATAAATCAACGGTTTCACGGTGGATGAAGGGTGAGACTAAGGTCATGAAGCCTGCTGTTATTGAAAAGCTTTCTTATCTGCTGGGTACAGATGTAGAATCCTTATTAAAGAATTCTGACAGATTTGAAAAGCCGCTGCTTGGAACAGCAAAGGCCGGATATGGATTATTTGCAGAAGAAAATTTGGCAGGCTATGAGGAGGTATCAAAGAGCGATTACTATCGGGGCGATTATTTTCTTCGCGTCTGCGGTGACTCCATGACAGGTGCTCATATACATGATCAGGATCTTATCTATGTAAAGCAGTGTGATGATGTAAAAAGTGGTACTATCGCTGTTATCCTGATTGGAAATACAGAGGTGACCGTAAAACGCATTATAAAAAAAGAACCTTTCCTCATTCTGGAGGCAGCCAATCCCACTGTGCCTGCCCGCTACTTTACGCAGGAGGAAGTGAGAGATCTCCCTGTAAAAATTATTGGAAAAGTTCTTTACAGCCGCTCTGATATCGCCTGATTGAAAAGTATTTCAATGCATTCGAGGCAGTGTGGTTTTTTCTGCCTTATCTTCGTTTATATATCAAATCTGTAATGCCGTTATACGATTTAGAGGCAGCAAGCTTTAATTTCAAAATTGTTTTTCGCCCTTGAAATAATGGTATACCGCTGCCTAATATAATCGGAATCACAGAGATATGATAAGTATCAATTATATTCTGTTCAATTAAGGGCTGAATAATATCTGCGCCACCGCATATCCAAATATCTTTTCCTTCCTGCCTTTTCATATGCAGTATACTTTCACATATGTCTCCCTGAATGAAATGGATATTTTTCTTACCAATCAATTTCCTATGTGTAAATATATAGCTTTCCAAATGTTCATAAAGCCAACGTTCTGGTGAAAGCTCCGTAATTATTTGATGATAGGTATTCCAGCCCATTATCACGGTATCCACATCCTGTATGAATTCCTGATAAGACACCATATCATCCTGTTCAGTTTCCTGTCCCTGCAGCCAGTCAACAGATCCATCCTTTTTTGCTATATATCCATCAAGACTCATCGCTATAAACAAGGTTACATTTCTCATAGTATCTCTTCTCCTTTGCATCAGCATAACATAATACTATCATTCTGTAACAGGAGTATGCCCTTTTGATAATCAATTATACAAGAGATATGTTTATCCAATAGCTGCCTCGTAATGGAAAAGAGTGCATTACAATGCCAGCGATTTGCTACAGCTGCACTTCAGGATGTCGTTTCTGAATATACAGAAAAGCAAAAACAGACAGAATGGCGTCATCATCCACTCTATCTGTTTGCTATAATCTGTAATGTAATTCACACATTCACTTGGTGTGTATCAGCTTTCATTAAGGAAATAATGTCCATAAGCATCTGCCGCGATAATAGCCGCATACACCTTATCCGGAGTGACCTCAAACGGCATGTTATGCAGTGTATCATTTTCCGCACATGCTGCCTTCGCTACTGCCATTATTTTCTCTTTTGTGATTTCAGCAGCACCAAGCTCCTCCAGTGTAACAGGTAATCCAAGCTCAATACAGAATTCTATGATTTCCTGCAGCTCAGCAGCTTCAACATTTTCTAAAACCAGCTGTGCAATGGTGCCAAATGCAACCTTCTCGCCATGATACATATGGTGGCATTCCTCCAATACAGTCAGACCATTATGAATCGCATGAGCTCCTGCAAGACCAGCGCTCTCGAAGCCAATGCCGCTAAGCAGCGTATTAGCCTCTATAATCTTTTCAACAGCAGGAGTACACACGCCCGCTTCCAAAGCAAGCTTCGCCTTCACACCTTCCTCCATTAAAGTTTCAAAGCACAGCTTTGCAAGTGCCATAGCAGCTCCGGTAACCTTACCGCCTGCGCAGCTCACCGCATCACTCTGCTCACATGCCCGCGCTTCAAAATAGGTTGCAAGAGCATCACCCATCCCAGCTACAGTAAGTCTTACAGGAGATTTTGCAATGATATCTGTATCCATCAGGACCAGATTCGGATTAGCAGGTAAAAAGAGATATTCTTCAAAAACCCCTTCATCTGTATAGATTACGGAAAGGGCACTGCATGGAGCATCTGTTGACGCTATGGTTGGACAAATCAAAACAGCAGTTTTTTCATAATGTGCAACCGCCTTGGCTGTATCAAAGATTTTTCCTCCACCGATACCTATTACAAGATTACATGTGTTTTTCTTCATAACTCCACGTAACCGCTCTATTTCATGTTTTGAACATTCTCCATGAAAATAATCAAAAATAAACGTACAGCCTGTTCCAGCAAAGCTGTTTTCAATATCCTTTCCAATTCTGCGATATCCGCCCTCACTGATCAAAATCAGTGCTTTCGTTCCATACCCTTCTGCGTATACTCCCAGTTTTTTCATTTCACCAGCACCCTGTACATATTTTCCAGGGCTAATTAAAACCTTTGCCATGTTACCACCATCCTTTTCTATGGCAATTCATTTCTTTATATATTGTAAGATAGCGTTTTCACAAAGTCAATGAATCTTCTGTAAAAAACATTGGCCCTATCTATTTTCACAAGATATGCTGATCGAACAGGTATTCCAGTCTCATTATAAAAATCAGACAGTTTCATATAAAAGCAATATGTAAATGATGTCTTGCATCTTCATTTGTCATTATCCGTAAATGAACATCAATGTAATACGGTTAAGCAACTTGTCTCATAGTAAATCATCAAGCCACAGATGATATCGTCTTAAAATTACGAGAAGGCACAGCTATATGAAATCATGCTATAAGATGTTATCTGCTTCAAAAACAGAATAACCCTATTGACTCTACCATTAGGGGAGACTATATAATGAGTATTGATATTTATCATGAACTAGCAAAGGAGTTATAAATGAAAAAACAAGACAGCATAGTGATTCGAGGACTGAATCAAAATAACCTGAAGCATGTATCTCTTACCATACCTAAAGACAAAATTGTTGTATTCACGGGAGTATCCGGCTCTGGAAAATCCAGCATTGTATTTGATACAATTGCTGCAGAGAGTCAACGCCAGATGAACGAGACTTATACTGCTTTCATACGAGGACGCCTTCCTAAATTCGAAAAGCCTAAAGTAGATCACATCGATCATTTGAGTGCCTCAGTTATTATCGATCAAAGCAGACTACAGGGGAATGCCAGATCAACCGTTGGCACCATCAGTGATCTTTACTCTGCTATGCGACTGCTATTCTCGCGAATAGGCTCCCCCTATATAGGAAGCGCCTCCTGTTTCTCCTTCAACGATCCAAGTGGAATGTGTCCGGAGTGCTCAGGGCTTGGAAAAGTTATTGAACTGGATATATGTAAAGCACTAGATCCCGAGAAATCATGGAAGGAGGGAATGGTCGATCTTCCTGCCTTCCATCCTGGTAACTGGTATTATCGACAGTACACAGAATCCGGTTTGTTTGATCTTGAAAAGCCGCTTAAAAATTATAGCGAACAGGAATACAATCTTCTTTTATACGGAGCCTACAAACGTGGAGACAAACGGTTGAATAAACGTGTTGAAGGTATTCACAATCATTTTTCAAGACTTCTTATCAACCGGGACCATTCGGGCTCCTCTGAGGTTTCAAAAAAACGTTTAGAAGAGATGATACAGGAAAAAGAATGCCCACTTTGTCATGGTAAGCGATTAAATGAGCATGGTTTGTCCTGTAAAATCAACGGATTTACAATTGCTGATCTTTGTGACATGGAGTTTCTGAAGTTACGGGATGTTATCAGTGGAATAAAGGATGCAAGAGTAACCACAATCATAGAGGCTCTAACAGCATCTCTGAGCCGTATGATTGATATCGGGCTTCCGTATCTGAGCATGAACAGAGAATCCTCCACACTATCAGGGGGTGAAGCACAGAGACTGAAGCTGGTCCGTTATATGGGGAGCTCCTTGACAGGTTTAACCTATATATTTGATGAACCAAGCACAGGCATGCATCCAAGAGATGTATACAGAATGACAGATTTGCTTCGCAAGCTGAGAGACAGAGGAAATACAGTTCTGGTAGTAGAACACGATAAGGATGTCATCAGAATAGCAGATGAAATAATAGATGTAGGCCCACTGGCAGGAAGAAATGGCGGGAGGATTATGTTTCAGGGAAGCTATGAGCAGCTTTTATGTTCAGATACACGAACCGGTCATGCAATGCGTGAGCAAATCAGGATAAAAAATCAGCCCAGAATCCCAACTGAATATCTTTCCATAAATAACGCATCACTACACAATCTGAAGCATGTCTCTGTGGATATTCCTCTGCATATTCTTACAGTGGTGAGCGGCGTGGCAGGTTCAGGAAAAAGCTCTCTTATCCGTGATGTCTTTGCAAAGCAATACGAAGACCGTGTAGTCCTCGTGGATCAGACGCCAATAACTGCAACCGGCCGGTCTACACCTGCAACCTTCCTGGATTTCAGTAATGATATCAGAAAGCTGATGGCAAATGAACATCACATTGATGTCGGTATGTTTTCCTTCAACAGCAAAGGAGCATGTCCGCATTGCCATGGAAAGGGAATTGTTGTTACAGAGCTCGTATTTATGGACCCTGTAACAACCGTATGCGAAATGTGCGAAGGAAAACGCTACAGCGAGGAGGCATTATCTTATGAGTACCGTGGACATAACATAGCCGACATTATGGAATTAACCGTTGAAGATGCATTGGAATTCTTCAATGACAAGCCAAAGATTTTCAGAAAACTGCTCACCCTGCACGAGGTAGGTTTATCCTATCTGTCACTCGGACAACCACTTTCAACACTTTCCGGTGGTGAGCGTCAGAGAATTAAGCTTGCAAAGCATCTTAAAAATAAAGGAAATATTTTTATACTGGATGAGCCAACTACTGGTCTTCATGCATCCGATATCAAAAGTATCATGAAACTGCTGGAAGGCTTTGTAGAACGAGGTAATACAGTTATCATTATCGAGCATAATCTGGATGTGATGAAGCAGGCAGATTATATCATAGATATCGGACCGGATGGCGGTACTGCAGGTGGAGAGGTTGTTTTCATGGGGACACCAAAGCAAATGCTTGAACAGGCTGACACTATAACTGCACACTATTTAAGAAAATCCTGTTATGAAGTAACACAGCAATAACCTTTCGATTGTACAAAGCAAGAGTAAGCGTCAAACACGGTAAAATAGAGAAAACAATCTTCTTTTTCAGAAACCCCTTTTGCATTGATTACATACAAACAGCCATAAGCATGGAGAAACCTCTTGGTAACCAAGCAGAATACCTATGATACTTAAGAAAAGCGACATAACATAGACTGGAGGTGAAGAATATGCTGAAGATGCTGGAGGATACTGGGATTACAGGTCCTACCGGGCCTACAGGTCCCACTGGACCGACAGGTCCGCGAGGTATTACAGGAAGCACAGGAGCAAACGGCGCTACAGGTATCAGTGGTGCGACGGGGCCTACTGGTGCTAATGGAAGTACAGGTCCTACCGGAGCACGAGGTGCAACAGGACCAAATGGTGCAACGGGCGAAACAGGACCGAAAGGCACAACCGGTGCGACAGGGTTAACAGGAGCGACAGGAATCAGCGGCGCGACGGGGCCGACTGGCGCGAACGGAACAGCAGGACCAACAGGTTCCAGAGGCAATACAGGACCAACAGGAGCAACTGGAAATACCGGTATACAGGGAGCTACCGGAGCTACGGGAGAGAATGGAGCAACGGGGGCTACAGGGGCAAGTGGTGAACCTGGTTTACCAGGAGCGAGCGGACCTACAGGTGCAACCGGAAACACAGGACCGACTGGAAATGATGGAGCGACAGGTGCAACCGGGGAAACCGGGGCAGCAGGCAGCACAGGCGCGACAGGCGCAACGGGCGCGGATGGCGTTAGCGGGCCCACAGGGGCAACCGGCAATACAGGTCCTACTGGGGCCATTGGTGTTACAGGACCGATTGGAGCAACCGGACAAAACGGAGAAGCAGGACCGACAGGTCCTGCTGGCAATACCGGAGTTACGGGTGCCACCGGGGATACAGGTCCTACGGGAAATACCGGAGCGACTGGCAATGATGGAAATACTGGAGCAACCGGAGCGACCGGAAATACAGGAGCTGATGGCATACAGGGAGCTACAGGTCCCATCGGGCCCACAGGTTCAACCGGAGCAACTGGAATAACCGGAGCGACCGGGATAAGTGGTATAACAGGCGCAGACGGAGCTACAGGTCCTACCGGGGCCACAGGCAGCACAGGCGCGAACGGCATTACAGGACCGACAGGTGCAACCGGCAGCACGGGAGCTACAGGACTTTCCGGCATACAGGGTGCCACAGGAGCGACCGGTAATACAGGAACCAATGGAAGCACGGGACCGACTGGTCCAACGGGAGCTACAGGCTCTATCGGTAATACCGGGGCAACTGGTACTAACGGAGTCACAGGCGCAACCGGACCACAGGGTAATACCGGTGTAACCGGAGCCAATGGAATTACCGGACCAACAGGAGCAACCGGTAGCACGGGAGCGACCGCAACAGCGCAAAATGGACAATTTTCTGTCAATGCATCGTCCATATCCAGCAACTCTCTCATTACATTTTCTACTGCATTTATCAACGGAACAACTATTTCAGCAGCAAGTACAACTGCAATCAATCTGAGTGCCGGACATGTCTATCAGGTTTCTTTTTTGGTAAAAGCATCTGTAACTGTAGCAGGTGCAATCGGTGTTACACCTCAGCTAAACGGTGTTTCCCAAACAGGCTTTGCGACAAGTGCCAACGCTACATTAACGGCACCAACAGTTAGTGTCAGCGGAACATTTCTTGTAAATACGCTGATTAGTGCAGATGTTCAGGTCTCTTTCCTTTATACATCTTCACTGCTTGCAAACTCTCCATCTGGTGTCTTCAGTATATTACAGATACAGTAGCTTTACCGAATTCATTTCTATTATAAAACTCCCGGATACTGTGCATGTTGACAGCAGTCCGGGAGTATTTATACAGTAAATAAATTTACAATGAAAACAGGTGTGCCAAAATCGCGATAACCTCGCCCAGCATGGTTGACATAATCAGCATGGGTAGTCCAGATTTCTTGTCCTCCTTGGATACGATGATAATCATGGGAAGAGCCAGTATTCCGCCAATCAGCCCTCCCTTTATCCACCATACCACATGAAACAACTCTGTATTCAATATGATAAACGGCAAGGTGAAATAAAATACAAATGCCGATGCTATTGAATACTTATCCAGCTTCATTTTCACCATGGGCAGAATATCTACTGCCCCGACTGCAATACCTAACATACAGGTTATAAAAAATTTGTCCATACATCCTCCTTATTTTCCTACATCTTATTAGACGGTAAATTTCTTTTATTGTGACAGTCTTTCATCAATTTATTTCACCTGCTTCAGAATTTTCATTTTACTTATTCAGCAATTATGAAAAAGGATGAAAAAGTCAGAATCTTTCACACAGGAAAAGGTTCCTGTTCTATTGTGTTTTCAATAGATCAGAAACCTTTTTCCTGCCCTACTTATGGTTTCAGACAAATCAAATTGCTGCTCTTTACTTATCTCTCACTGCTTTGAGAAGCTCATCCTTTTTCTCCAGAATATAGGCAGCCGCTGTACATGCAGGACAATCGCAGTATAGCGCTCCCTGCTGTTTGATTTCCTTTGCATGCTCCGCTACCTGAACTGCCTTCTCTTCACCAAATATCTGCTTTCCCTGATTTGATTCTGCCAGCGCAATCAAATCCTGAATAGTGACAATATCTTCCTCCAGTTCTTTCATATACGCCTGAGTTACCTCCTCAATGCGCTGTGTGCCTACCGCATCAAGCCATGTCTGAGCCGCAGCCCTTGCTTCTGCACTGCAAGTAACAGAATTCATAAGCTCCTTTGTTTTTTCTGTGATAGCATCCATCAATTCTTGTTTCATAACAATACCCTCTTTCCTATGTATACCTTCATTATACATGCTTCCTTTGCGAATGTCATTTTCTAAGTTTAAAAATCTAATTATTCTGTCAGGCTTCTTCTATAAGAATACCTCACCATATATAGAACCCGCCACTTATCAAATAAGGCCAAAGTCATTGTTCTGCATATAAATTAACCGTTGTAATGAGAACACACACATTGGCATGAAAACTTACGTGCTCCTGCGAACTTCCACAGATAGCATCCCTGTAAGGTCCCTTCATTTTTTCAATTCTAATTCTACATCACTAACATGAAACGATAGTAATCTAACCATATCGATCTGTATTCAATAGTTCGCATTCTAAAAAAATTATGTTATAATACTTCCATGTCAAATTTTAAACTCAGGCTTTTAATCTATTTCGCAACGATTTCTGCGAGTACGCTGTTAATTTCAAATTTAGCAGCAGTAAAGCTATGGAATTTTTTTGGTATTGCAGTTGATGGAGGTGTCGTAGTATTTCCGATCACTTATATTATCGGAGATTTGATTGTTGAATTTTATGGAAAAAAGATTGCCAAAAATATTATTCTAGCTGGTTTCTTTATTAATATACTTGCGATTATCGTGTTTTATATAGTAATCGCGCTTCCTCCTTATGAAGGATGGACAATGCAAACTGCTATGGCAAGTGTTTTGGGATTTACTCCCCGCATTATTATCGGTTCGCTGACAGCATATGTTTGTTCAAATTTCCTGAACAATTATATATTTACAAGATTAAAAAACGGAAACGGATTATTCGCTTCCAGCTTTATCGCGCGTGCGCTGGGCTCTTCAGCCTTTGCGCATATTATTGATTGTGTCATATTTGAGACAATTGCATTTATCGGCGTCCTTACTTTTCAGGAGTTTCTTGCACAGGCAGTATTCGCCTATGTTCTGGGAATCGGCTTTGAAATTGTATTCTCACCGATAGAAGCATTCATAGCAAACTTATTAAGAGGTAAGATGACAGATGACAAACTATAAAAATAACAATACATTCAGCTTTGAAATAATAAAGCGGATACCAGGCAAGCTTGGCCGTGCCGGTATTATTCATACACCCCATGGGGATATCAAGACACCGGCATTTATGAGTGTTGGTACAAAGGGTGAAGTGAAATTTGTATCTATGGAGGATTTGTACCTGATACAGGCGCAGGCTATGCTGAGTAACGGATACCACTTGCGTAATGCCTCCTTTGAAATTGCTGAAAACGGCGGACTTGCGTCATGGTCCGGCTGGAACGGACCTACACTGACAGATTCCGGAGGTTTTCAGGTTATGTCTCTGGGATCCGGTATGGGAAAAGTAGTCAGTATGAAGCGGGAAAATGATGTCATAAATACAGATCCCAAAGATCGACTCGCACATGTTACAGAGGATGGTGTCAGATTCCATGACCCGTTTACAGATCAGGAGGATTTTATCGGACCTGAGGAATCCATGCAAATTCAATGCCGAATCGGTGCTGATATTCATATGGCCTACGATGAGCTGACATCCCTTGCGGACAGTTATGAATATAATGTTGAGGCTTTGGCCCGTACAGAGCGCTGGGCAATCCGTAGTATAAATGAACACAAAAAGCACTGTGATGATCTTGGATATCATCAGTCACTTTATGGTGTTCTACAGGGTGGACGCTGGGAGGACCTGCGCCGCTCAACCGCTAAAAGATTTGCCGAGATGGATTTTGATGGCTATGGTCTTGGCGGTGCTTTTCTAAAGGAAAGCCTTGGTGACATATTGCGCTGGTGCTGTGAAGAGCTTCCAGAAACCAAGCCGCGGCATCTGCTTGGTCTTTCCCATCCTGACGATATTCTGATTGGTACAGAAATGGGTGCAGATACCTTTGATTGTGTTGCGCCAACCCGTGAAGCAAGGCATGGAAAGCTGTATACAAAGCATGGCCCTATCAAGCTGTCAAAATTTACAGACAGTCCGCTTCTGCTGGATGAGAACTGTGACTGCCCAACCTGTCAAGCAGGATGGACGCGCGGAGAGCTTCGTGCATTGTGGAAATCCGGAAGCACAGAGGGTAAGCACAAATATTTCAACCTTGCTACTCTTCATAATCTACGCTTTATTATTCGCCTTACAGAGAATACAAGGCAGGCAATTCTGGAGGATCGGTTTGCGGAATTCAAGGAAGCTTTCTTAAAATGCTATTATCCGCAAAGCGAAAAATAAACGAAAAGGACTATATGCGAATCATTATTAGACCGTATATAATCCTTTTTTTCTGCGCAGAAAACCCAATCATGCAGGCGTCTGTATTACTACTGCACTACTCATAAAGCCACATATTGTTTCTGCAATTCATGTATACAGCATGCTTGTAAGCTTACTCCCAATATAACAATAGCTTTATTAATAAATGCTTGATTGTATCCGTCATCACCTCATCTATATACAGAAAGCTTTCCTGAACCTTACGCATACATAAACACATGTGTGCAGGCTTAAAGCAGTAGCAGCCAGTTAGACCATAGCATAGTTTATCTCACCAAAGCAATTACTTTAGGTGAACCTACTGTAAGTTCTATAAGGGCATACAGCATTGGTAGTATATAATCCAGCTATACTGTCATTTCGCAGTCTCCAGAGGAAATCTATCAATCACAGAGCTGTACCTTTTTTCGGAATAAACAGCCTCTTCATATCTGCCCCCTCCAGTGTAAGCAATTTGATTTTCACATCAATTCCTCCTGCATAGCCAGTTAAGCTGCCGTTTGTGCCAACTACACGATGACATGGGATGATAATGGATATCGGGTTATGACCAACAGCACCGCCGACTGCCTGTGCAGACATCTTCGGCTTACCTGTGACAACTGCCATTTTTCTTGCAATATCCCCATAGGTCACCACCTCTCCGTACGGAATCTGACATAAAAGCTTCCACACATTCTGTCGAAATTCTCCACCTTTTGGTAAAAGCGGAAGATTCTCAATCAAAGGTCTTTCACCCGCAAAATATTTATCCAGCCAAGCTTTAGCGGATAGGAAAATAGGAATATTCTCCCTCGTGAAGCATTTTTCAGTCAGTGTGCCGCCATAATATTTCTGACCCTCTAACCATAAACCAATTATGTTATCACCATCTGAAGCCAATGTTATTTTTCCAACGGGTGAAAAATAAGTCGCTTTGTAAAGCATAAGAGTCCTCCCTTCTTATAATTACCACACCATTCACAGACAGGCATATGCGAAAAGCACATTTTTATATGTGTGAATCCATTCCCCTATATAACTGCTTTCATTGTATCGCCACATAAATATCAATTTCTGTATCCGCATCAGCATAACCGTGAAACCGCTCATCATACAGCTCAAAAGAATCTCTGGAAGCAAGCACCTCTTTTGTTGAAAGAATCCATGTTCCCCAGATATAATTAATTGTCTGTGACAGCGTTTGTAAACCACCATGATGGGTAAATACTGCATAACGTCCTTTTTGAATCTTACGGCGCACAAAAGTGTCCGAAATCATGTCTGCGGCATTCATCTCGAACCCCAATACCTCATGAAACTGCATATCCTCATGAATCATGTAATGGGTCAGATTGTCACAGGATTCATAAACGCCAAATCTTCTGCGATTTCTGTATTGCTCCGGAAGCAGCTTGTAAAATGCTTCCCAATGCTCCTTCAGCTCATCCTGATGCAGTGATACTTCGTTACGGATACCTGCAATTTCAATTTCAGGAAGCTCAACAAGTTTTGGATGAACATTTATATGCTCCATCAGATGTGTTATTTTTTCATCATTCAGACGCTGCTTTCCTGAGGCAAATGTATGAATACGATTGCTTCGATATGTTGATGGATTCACTTTATATACACTTTTAAATGCACGGCTGAAAGCTTCAGCTGATTCAAAATTATTATCAAGCGCAATCGTAATAATCTTTTCATCTGTGTAAAGAAGCTTTTGCGCAGCATTTGCCAATCTGCGCTTCTTAATATAATTCCCTATACTCTCTCCTAATACCGCAATAAACTGACGATTCAAATGATAATAGGAATAACCGGTAACCTTAGAGACCTCTTCTACACTCAACGCTTCATTTAAATGCTGCTCTATATAAATCACTGCCTGCTCCAGCACTTTTTTATAGTCCATAAGCTGCTCCTTTACAGAGGAATCCATTCCAATATATCCTTCTTATCTGTTTCAACAGCAAGAGCAATGTCCCTTTGCTCCTCCTGTATATCATCTAAAGAATAGCATCTCCAAGTATTTCTTGCAAGACCACCCCAGCATAATTCGATAGTATTGTCAAAAGGGGACAAGATCATACTTTTAGTTGTGCCAAAGCTTTCCCTGTAGTGATGAAAACACAACCCCTCAGGATAATCGGATAACAGCATTTCCTTTAAGGTATTTCGTGTGATATCCGTTTTATTGGATAATTTCTCTTCGATATATTGATACCGTTGCACGCTGTGCTTAAAGGCACCAGATTCCAAATGCTTATCATCGTCTAAAACCGCATGATTTGTTGTGAATAGCAGTGCTTCCTCAGTCGTGATGCAGCGAATCGCCTTCTTACCGGCATAGGTTTGAATCAGAGCGGCGTGTTCTTCCTTGTCAAAAATAATCATATTCATGTGAAAGGCAATTGGCATATCCTTAATATACGATAATGCTTCCTGCACATTACGGCAGTTTTCCAAAAGAGCTCTAACAACGATCCAGTATTGCAGTCCCTCTATACAGGGCGTTTTCATATATGGTAAATCCACAACTGGTATTCCACAGGAGGTCATGGTGACAGCAAGACCATATTCATTTATGCCATCATCTCGCCCGGCGCCCAGAATAGAGGTTCCCATATGCGTGTGTTTTCCCGTAACAGAGGTTTTTATCAAAGTGAAATCCTCGATTTCATCGGAGAACTCAAAATTGCGTGCAAGTAGAGGCTTTTTTTCCTTTGTGATTGAGGAACATACCGCGATTTGTGAACAATTCGGTACCAGATGTGTCATATGATAGAAATATAAATCCTTGGGCTCAACATGAAGTGCATCTGCAATTCCTTTCAATTCATCACATAATCCCGGACACCAGATATCCAATAGACTATTTATTTTTTCTAATCTATTCTGATTCATTTTGTTATTGTGAGATACACACTTTCTCCGCCAAACAGTGTCTTTAGAAATTACATCTCCAAGACGATATCCGATTTCATAGCTTGAACCGGTTAGATATAAGGTGCGTGCTGTTGCTTTTGTATACTTCATAGAATCCCTTCCTTTTCAGAACTTTCTTATAGGAACAGTTTAGCAGTATTCTTATTTTTATGCATGATATTTTATGCTATTCTTCGTTTAAAGGTATTCCTTGATTTGTGATGATTAGCAACTGCGTTTTTTAATATGGAACGAGCTAATGATGAGACTACAGCATAATTGAATCTTATACCACCGGATACGCAAAACTCTGCACAGGCATGCTATCTAACTAGAACCTCCATATCACGCACACACACATGCAAACAACAAAAAAATCCATAGAATGGGGCTTTCATGAATATACATGATTGTACGTAAGCGCCGAAACCTGATGTTTCTTAACATTGAGAAAAGATTATATGAAAATGATAACAGTATGATCGCTGGCAATTGTTCTTATTTTCACCAAGTGCAAAGATTGAAGCAAGCTGATTATTTAAACTCTCTAAAAACATCTGTTTGACCCCTGCTTTAAAAAGAAATTTATTTTAAAACAAGAGAATGCATGAATGAAGACTTTCAAAAAAAGATGTACTGCTCTTTAGCTGGCGGTAGTTCACACATCATCTTCCTTGAATATCTTTATTTTTGATATTCCTTTATCATTTTTCAGTATTGATTGCCTATCGATAACTTTTTCGATTCTACCTCTCACCTGAATAGAAATTGCTGATTTTCTTTCTTCATCTAAGAAAGGATTTTTATCGAGTATCTCATAAACAGATTTATCAAAACCACATAATTTATCTTTATTCAGCCAAGACATATCATCTACCAAATGCAGCTGTTCTTCTGCCTTTGCTTTGAATGGCTTACTCTTATATGTTGTTCCTATCAACTGTGTGGGTGTAGTAGCCCATAATGAACTACCACTATCATATATGGGCGCTATTCTTTCCCATTTTAAATCAAGGACATTTCTGATTGCGCCAAAATTACGATAATGGCGATCATAGTTTCCAAGTATATAATCACATACCAGCATCTTATTGACTTTTGTTCTTACATTAGGGATTCCAAGTTCACAGCATACATTTATATAATGCTCATACAAAGATTCACTTCCTCGTAATTTCTTTGTGGCATCAATATAAAAGGCGGGTACTAATTCTTCGTTTTCACTGACCATCGTTTCACAACAGCAATAAGCGATTCCATTTTCTTCTATTAACCAATAAGGTACAAACTCATCTTCGTTTAAAATTCTCTCATACAGTTTGGTTGCAATGACTTCGTTATAAGGTTCCTGATTGTTTAGTGTGTTTCCGCTCTTAACCAGACATCTCTTGCCATTGATTATTTCCCATTTCTTTCTTAGATTTCCATCACTTGAATTATCTGGACTGAACATATCAATGCTATCAGTATATTCTATTTCACCCATCAAAAATTTTCCCATATCTTCACTGAAATCATTGGTAAAGAAATTCACTTTTTTCCATGTTGCAGATGACCCCTTCTCTTTTATCCAATATTGATCACTTAAACTCAAGCCAAAACATCTCTCTAATAACTCAATCGAATTGGTGATATTTAACTCTTCCATCACGTCTTTAAATTTGCTTCGTGACGCAGGAATAGCTCTATCTCTCCACCAGTTATTGAAAGACTTTCTTGAGATTACAGTCTTATAGTCTATAATACCTAAAGGTGCATATTCCGGATGGATCAAATTAGTTACTTTATCTATATTATGCGTTTCTTCATCATATAAAAAATCCAAGACCGCTGTATCTTTATTCATTAATCTGAATTCCATCTTTTCTCACCATCCTCTTAAATTTATCAAACCTTTATCGATATTATACCATATGCTATCTTCACTTTCATTACCTATAATCTTTCACATACTTCTACAGATATATTCGTTTGTTAATACTTATTTCTATCCGATTAACTATATGTTCAAATCGAACACCAAATATTTCCTATGAAAACATCCTATATTATACACAAAAACTTACACCAGATTTTATGTCATAAAAACACGAAAAAGTATTAGTCTTATTTAATAATTGTCTTAATTAGCTGCATCATGATATTTTTATCTTCCAGTCTTGAATTTTTAAATCCTCTTTGATAAGCTTTTAAAAATTCTAATATAGAATCACTTGTTTGCAATTGACCACCAGCTTCTTTGTATTGCTCCAACATTTTTGTAACATATTTAATATCTTGAAAGTGTCTATCAGAATAACATACCCTTTTAATAAGTATTGTTTTAATTTAGTATTCGCCCATTTTCTTAAAAGAATATCTTTAGTTGAATTTGTTCTATAGCCAACAGCTAAATAACGTCCAAATTATAGTATTTTACATTATATTCTTGAACACCAAGTTTTCCCATATGTGCAGAATTTGCACACATGCTATTTTCAACTAGTTCACCTGATTTAAAAATATTTTAATATGTCTCGTAACGACACCTTCTATCAATCCCAAACAAACTGGCTATTTGCTTTTGATTTAGCCATACTGTTTCATTATCAGGTGAAACAGTAACATCTAATACTAATTCTCCATCCTTAAATTGAACAACTTCATTTCTTTCTACTGTATCGTTCATAATGTTACCTTCTTTATTTATAATTTTATTGATTAAGCCATTATATCATTAACTTCCTCTTATTTCATCAAAAACAAAATTCATAAAATCTATAGATACCATAATACTTGAATAAATTTTATATCTCATGTATTTCATAAAAAAAAGAAGCATCTAAACTTCTTACAAAGTCTAAATACTTCTCTAATCTTCTCACAACGATTATTACTAACGTTTTGAGAACTGAGGAGCACGACGTGCCGCTTTCAGACCGTATTTCTTACGCTCTTTCATACGGGAATCACGTGTTACAAATCCTGCTGCTTTCAGTGCAGGACGATAATCAGCACTAGCTTCCATTAAAGCACGTGTGATACCGTGACGCATTGCACCAGCCTGACCTGTATAACCTCCACCTTGAACGTTGATTTTAATATCAAACTGACCTAAAGTTTCTGTTAATTCAAGTGGTGAACGAACAACCATACGTAAAGTTTCCAGTGGCAAATACTCGTCTAATGTTTTCCCATTAACAGAGATGTTACCACTACCCGGAGTCATAAAGACACGAGCAACAGAAGTTTTACGGCGTCCTGTACCATTGTAAGTTACTGTATTTTTCTTAGCTGCCATTTCTTATTCCTCCTAACCTTTGATTTTCAGCTCTACTGGTTTCTGAGCTGTGTGTGGATGTTCACTACCTTCGTAAACAAACAGGTGTCTACGCATTTTGTCACCCAGTTTTGTGTGAGGTAACATACCGTAAATAGCTCTTTCGACCCATTCAACCGTATAGTTGTCCTTCATGACACGTGCAGTACGTGTACGAAGTCCTCCTGCATAACCAGAGTGGTTGTAGTATTTTTTAGTGTCCAGCTTGTTTCCTGTAAGCTCGATTTTGTCAGCGTTTGTTACGATAACGAAATCACCACAGTCCACGTTTGGTGTGTAAGTAGGTTTGTGTTTTCCTCTTAATACTGATGCTACTTCTGTAGCTAAACGACCTAATGTCTTACCTGTTCCGTCAACAACGTACCAAGTACGTTCAACTTCAGCAGGTTTTGCAAATGTTGTTTGGCGCATGTTGATATCCTCCTATGTAGTTTCCGGGGCTACAAGGGCATAAGTGCCTAACTAATAGTTTATATTCAAACCGGCTGTAAGTCAACATTTATTTTTCTTTTTTTATCAAAAAATCCATCCTGTACTGCGAAATGTAAATGGAGTTATCAAAACAATGCTATACCTATCATAAATCCAATCCAGCAAGCATAGAAAATGACAGCCAATGCTAGCTTTCTACATTTTGACAATTACTTAGAATAGTAATATTCAAAGCTGTGTATTCTCCAATATACTTAATCGTCTTTTTCATACGTTTCGCAGATTGACAAATCCCTGAGTTCTTCAGTCTTTTTTTCTTATCCTAAAGCTATTTCCTTCAAAGAAAGAAATCATTGTATTTACTCATGTGGTTATACACCGTTGCCGATCTTTGTAAAGCTGCGATATTCCTGATAAAAAAACAGAAGCCCACCTAAGTTAGCGTTCTTCTGTTTCTTATGTTAATTAAGCCTCATCCAGTATCTGCACACAGATTCCCAGCGTACCCGGACCGGTATGCACGCCCAGTACAGGAGATACCTGTTTCATGATAAATACATCAGTACCCGGAAGCTTTTTCATAATGCAGTCACGAATCTCCTCTGCCATCTCCTGTGCATCCCCGTGCATAATAGCAACATTGTATCGCTTATGTCCCTGCGCAAAATCCAAAGCAAGCTCCTTTGTCTTGGTGATTGACTGCTTTCTTCCGCGAACCTTTGCGACCGTATAATAAATTCCCTCATCATTACAGGAGATGATCGGCTTCAGATTCAAGGCATTTCCAAACAGCGATGCGACCAGACCGATTCTTCCACCCTTTTGCAGGTATTCCAGAGTCTTCACTACAAAGAAAACTTTGCATTGATCAATACCGCGCATCAGCTTGGCCTTTATTTCATCAAAGGACAATCCGTCCTCAATATAGCGGGCTGCCTGAATGGCATGAAATCCGCCGCCAATCGATATGTTTTTCGTATCCATGATGAATACTTCCATATCCTCCAGCTGATCCGCAATCAGATGAATCATATTATTCGTTCCGCTCAGACCGCTGGACAGTGTGATTGCAATTACCTTTTGAAAGCCGTCCGCACGAATCTGGTCAAAAATCTCTGTTATACGCTCTCCGCTTGGCAGTGAGGTCTTCGGAACCTCCCTTTCCAAGCCCTGATATACCTGCTCCGGTGTAATATCAACACCATCGAGGTATTCCGCATCCTTATATACTACCTTTAACGGGATGACATACATATGGTACTGCTCTACAAATGTCTGCGGGACATCACAGCAGGTATCGACGAGGACAGCAATTTTTTCTTTGTTCATAGGGTTACCTCCGTTTTCTAAAGAATAAAACTAAGCATTCAGATTACATTTACAGTATAACATAATTAAAGTAATTGTACAATCTAGTTTAAATAACTATACTACTGTTTTCGCAATACCGTAAAGCCTTCAAAAAAAAGGTATCCCGTTTTCATGAGATACCTGATTTTTCTAAATCAATCCAATTCAAACTGTCCTGTGTATAACTGATAATACCTTCCCTTATCCTCCAGCAGTTCATCATGACTTCCACGCTCAATGATTTCTCCATGATCCAGAACCATAATTGCATTGGAATTACGCACAGTGGACAGGCGGTGTGCAATCACAAAAACCGTTCGATTTTCCATCAGCCGATCCATCCCCTTTTCAATCAGCTTCTCTGTACGTGTATCGATCGAGCTGGTTGCCTCATCCAGAATCAGAACCGGCGGATTAGCGATTGCCGCTCTTGCGATAGCAAGCAGCTGCCGCTGTCCTTGAGAAAGATTGGCTCCATCCCCGCTCAGCATCGTGTCATAGCCGTTTGGAAGACGCTTAATGAAGCTGTGTGCATTGGCAAGCTTTGCCGCGTTGATCACATCATCCATATCCGCATGCAAATTACCATAGCGAATATTATCCGATATCGTACCGGTAAATAAATGTGTATCCTGCAATACGATGGAAATGGAACGACGCAGATCATCCTTGTGTATCAGCTTGACATCGATACCGTCATAGGTGATGCTGCCGCTTTCGATGTCGTAAAACCGATTAATCAGATTGGTGATTGTCGTTTTTCCTGCACCGGTACTGCCGACAAATGCAATCTTCTGCCCCGGCTTTGCATACAGATTGATTCCCTTCAGAATTGTGACCCCTGGTTCATAGCCGAAAACGACATCATGAAAGCGCACATCCCCGCGCAGCTCCACAAGCTCTACACTGCCGTCCTCATGCGGATGCCGCCATGCCCAGTGCCCGGTATATTCCTGACATTCCTGCAGTCTGCCGGTTTCCAGCTTCCGAACACGGGTCAGGGTAACACGCCCCTCATCCACCTCTTCACATTCCTCCATCATATCAAAGATACGCTCCGCACCAGCCATTGCGGCCAATATGAAGTTCAGCTGCTGCGTAAACTGATTGATGGGCATCGCTGTCTGACGTACATACACCAGATAAGAGGCAAGTGCCCCGAGTCCGATTTCTCCGCCAATCGCAAAGAATCCACCGATACATGCGACAATGGCATAGTTGAAATAGGAAATACTGACTACCGTTGGAATCGTTCTGCCGGAATATGTCAGAGCCTCGGTACTCGCCTTGCGCAGACGTTCATTCCGACGTTCAAATTCCTCATAATTTTTCTGTTCATGGTTAAATACCTTAACCACCTTGACACCGTCAACCATCTCCTCAATAAAGCCGTTCAGCTTTCCCATGGCGGCCTGTTGATGAGAAAAATAATATTTACTCTTTTTACTGAAATATTGAATCATGAGATACATGATAATCATAAAGAACATCACAATCAACGACAGCTTCCAATTCAGCAGAAAAATAGCAAGCAGTGTTCCGGTAATCATCACAAAGCTTTGAATCAGATTATCAAAGCAGTTGTTCAAGGCATCCTGTACCGTATCCAGATCATTGGTGAAATGACTCATGACATCCCCGTGTGTGTTGGTATCAAAGAAGCGGAGAGGGAGCTTCTGCATCTTGGAAAACAGATCCTCCCGAATTTCCTTAACGATGCTTTGCGCCGTATGTGTCATCAGCTGCTTGTATACCGCCGTACAAAGAACTCCCCCCGCATACATAAGCCCCATGAACAGGACTGCACGCACCAGTCCGTTATAGTCATGCGGAAGAATGTAATTATCAATTATCGGGTTCAGCAGATAGGTGCCATACAGATTCGCTCCGGCACTGGCAATGACAAGTACTCCGACAAGCAGCAGTGCAAATTTATGATTGCCCAGATAACGCAGAAAGGTTCGTATGGTTTTCTTCATATCCTTCGGCTTTTTGCCTGTAATCTGTCTTGCCATTATAAACCAGCTCCTTCCTGTTGGGAATAGTAAATATCCTGATAGATCGGATCCGACGCAAGCAGGGTGTCATGCGTACCGATCGCATGTATTTTCCCATCGTCCAGAATAACAATCTGATCAGCGTGCTGAACAGAGGTAACACGCTGTGCGATAATGATTTTCGTTGTATCCTTCAGGGATGCCAGACCTTCGCGGATACTCGCCTCCGTGGCGGTATCAACTGCACTGGTGGAATCATCAAAAATCAGCACTCTGGGACGCTTCAGTAATGCCCGTGCAATGCAAAGACGCTGCTTCTGTCCGCCGGAAACATTGACGCCTCCCTGTCCGAGATCGGTATCATACCCCTTGGGAAAGCTGCTGATAAACTCATCCACGCATGCAATATGACATGCCCATGCAATATCTGCATCACTGGCATGGGCGTCACCCCATAACAGATTTTCACGTATTGTCCCGCTAAACAGCGTATTCTTCTGCAACACCATCCCCACGGCATCACGCAGATGCTCCACCGGATACTCGCGTACATTTTTTCCATCAATACGAATTTCTCCGTCACTGACATCATAAAGCCTTGGAATCAGCTGCACAAGTGTGGTTTTCGCAGAACCTGTTCCTCCCAGAATGCCAACCGTGCTGCCCTTTTCGATGTGCAGCGTTATATCACGCAGCACAAATTCCTCTGCCTCCGCCTTGTATTTGAAATATACATGATCAAACACGATATCACCGCAGCTCACGGATGCCTCCGCCTGCGGCAGATCACGGATATCCACCTCCTCATCCAGCACCTCAAGAATACGCTCACCGCTGGCGATGGATCTTGTCAGCATCAAAAAAACATTGCTGATCATCATCAGAGAATTCAGAATCTGCAATACATAGCTCAGAAATCCGGTCAGCTCTCCCACCTTCATCGTACCGGCGAAGATCATATTCCCGCCAAACCAGATAATGCAGACAACGGTGGTATACATAACCAGCTGAAACAGCGGCAGATTCCATACAGAGGTACGAAATGCCCGCTCACTTGCAGAGCGCAGATTGTCATTGACCTCATCGAATTTCTCTTCCTCATAGGTCCCGCGAACATAGGATTTCACAACGCGGATCGCATTCAGATTTTCCTGTACGATGGTGTTCACTTTATCGATGGATGCCTGCATCAGACGATACAGCGGTCCCACCCTTCGTACGATTACAAACAATGCTATTCCTAAAACGGGAATCGCTATCAAAAAGACGATGGCGAGCTGTGCATTGATAGTAAAGGTCAGCACCAGTGCGGTCAGCAGCATAACAGGAGATCGTACAATCGGACGAACACCGTTGCTGATTGCAGTTTGTAAAATCGTCACATCACTTGTCAGTCTGGTTATCAGCGAGGATGTGGAAAAGTGATCCGTATTCGCAAAGGAAAAGCTCTGTACCTTCGCAAATTCATCCTTTCTCAGCTCAGCACCAAAGCCCTGTCCCGCAGTTGCGGCATAGCGGGCATACAGTATTCCAAGCACCAGTGCAATCAATGCACAGGCAATCATCTGCGCTCCCTTGATAAGGATGTACTCCTTATCTGCATTCGCAACACCGATATCAATGATATCCGCCATGATGATTGGTATAATCAATTCAAATACTGTTTCTGCCACAACGCAGAAGCAGCTGATTGCCAGATATTTTTTATATCGGCTCATATAGGGCCACATTCGTTTCAACATCTGTTTTCCTCCTTCTTTTATTCCTTCATAATCAATCCAGCTGTTTTCCAGTCAGATTATGATACATTCTACCCAGATATTCCCGGAACTGTTCCTTTTCCTGTTCACTGAAGCCCTGTAAGGACTCGGCTTCCACCTGTCGGCAGTGTCTTTCCCAAGCGGCAAGTGCCTGTTCCCCCTTTGGCAGAATCTGCATAGATAAAGCCCGTTTATTTGTTTCCACCACATGGCGCTTCAGCATGTTCTGTTCCTCCAGATTATTGAGAATCCGGGATACAGTCGCACATTCCACATCACACGCTGCAGCGATTTCCTTCAGCATGCAGTTGCGATTCGCTGCCACATAGCGCAAAACCTTTGGCTGTCCGGGAGATAATCCGAATGCCTGCATATTTTGACGGATTCTGTTTCTCTGTGCATGAAATGTTTTAAACATCATAAAGTGAAATGCAGTTTTCATAGTGCCACCTCCATAATTAGCATCCTAATTATTAGCAACCTAACTATACTGCCCAAACGATCATCTGTCAATAAGTCTTATCTCTGTTTTACAAATGGCACGAGCTAAAATTGCAGGTTGCCTTACATGCCTTTATCCCCCTGCATGCTGCACACAGGTATCCTTTTTCATCCAATGTTGATTTTCAATCACTATAAAATACCAGCTGGCTATTCCTCTAACATTCTCCATTAAGAGTATACTTCTTTGATAGCGCAGCTGTGTGCAATGACCTTTTCTTATCAGCTCAGGATTCTCCGCCTCCGCTTCTTTTATGTACCTGTTTCCGGATGGCTTACCTCATAAAATATCAGAAAGAGGTCCCGATTGCGATGGTTGCATAGCCGTATATCCTGTAGGATAAGCTCCATCATACAGCTTACACGCGCAATCACCACTTCAAAAGGAAAACATTCCTCAAACCGTCACTAAGATTGCCCTTGATGCACATGCACAGTACAAATCATCACCACTCATAACATTTTCCCCTTTCCTTTTGTTTTCCTTTTTGAAAGGACTTTCTCAAATAAAAATGAAAGCCCCATATCAAAGGGCCATATGATGTTCAGGTTATTTCGGTGTCCAATAGCTCCATTCAGGAGGATGCTGAATATCCTTTCAGACACGAGGCTATAAAGGTGAATATTCAATAGAGTGCATGCTTTGGTTGTCCTGATAAGCATGGTAAAAAGGAATCGACTTCATTTGAATGAAATTGATTCCTTATAATACCAGTATATACTTTACAGTAAACGCCTCTTCTTCCAGATTATCCAACAGTATTGAGTATTCCACAATAGGAGGCATCTGTCACATACATTGCGGCTATCCTTTTACTGTCCTCTGTATCTGTGTATTCCCTCAAAAACCTCTCCACCCGGCGATACCCTGCCTCATAATCTTTCCTCACCTAAGACCTTCCTCTTAGCAAAGTTACCTAAATCCGAAATTTTTTATAAATTTCATCGTACTGCAACCGAATAGAGGATCCGCCTTCTAAGGTATTCTCCGAATTCCACACATGAGCAGAGCGTTCAAGAGCAGCATGAAAGATATCGCATGAATCAGCGTATTGCGCTTAATAATCGGATGCTGTATCCGTCAAATCAGATAAAGGACTGAGAGCTGCTCCGCTAAGCTTACTGCTTCTTCTGCTTGTGTCTTGGACCCTGCACCGCCATGCGGTATCCGTAATACGTAATCAGGAAATATGTGCCATAAATCAGCAGGACGATACCCGCAGTCATCAGATTTGTTTTCCACATATTCTGCAGTCCAAACAGGAAGGAGAAGGCACCGGATACCACCGGAACTCCGACCATGGCATGCACAATGGCAAGGCTGAGCGGCAGCATAAAATATATGGCAATCTGTCCCAGAATGGAATGATCTATCATCCTTTGCGGTGTACCGATTTTACGCAGGATGTCGTAGTTCGATTTGCTGTCATCTGCATCACTCAGCTGCTGAAGTGCCAGAACAGCTGCACTGGAGACAAGGAATACAATGCCCAGATACAGGCCGATGTAAACAAAGAGCATACCGGAGCCGAGAGAGCTTTCCCTGACCTCATCTCGTGTGATTCCGGAATACCGGTAATCCTGCATTCCTGTCTGCTTGGCATAATCCGTGATATTTTTTTCAACCCGTGCTTGATATGCGGAAACCTGCGCCTCCCTGGCAAGATCGATATTCCAGTAGGTCCTGACGGGTGCTTTGGATTGTACAACCGCATCCGGTACAACGACTGCCAGCATGATTTCCGGCATGGGACTGGTGCAGAGAAAGCTGGAGGTTTCCCGGGCGTTTACCAGCTTGAGCTTGTGACCATATACGGATATCGTCTTATGCGCATCACCGACGGCAGTGAGAGCATCCAGAATATCTTCCTTTGCGCTAATGAAGAATGCTTCTTTGTTATGAATGGATACGGGCTTATTTCCCTGTGATTCCATAGCTTTATTGTAGTCGCTCACGGATATATATTCCAAAGGTGCACCGGCATACAGCTTACCGGTATCATAGTCTTCCATAAGCGGAAGAATCGCCTTCAGTGTATCCCTGTCGGTATACACATTCACCCTGTTCCAGCGTTTGGCCTTTTGCACGTTCAGCAGCTGCTTCATATTTTCTTCGCTTATATTTTCGTCCTGCATGTACGTATACATATACGGTGTCGTCTGATCCACACTGTCAACCAGGCTGTGATGCAGTGAAAAGCCGCAGGACAATGCACCGATAGCAAGCAGCAGCATGAGACAGACGATTCCCATAGAGGTACTTGCAGAGCTGATTTTCGCATTGATCTGCCGCAAAACAACCATATGCAGATTGCGGTAATAGGTACGCTTGCTGAGACGGATAAACTGTAACAGAAAGCCGGACAGAGACATAAAGAACAGGATTGTCCCGATACCGCCAATCACCAGAATTGGTACAAGCATGACAGCAAATGTCTGCAGCGAGGATGTTGCCAGATAATAGGCCGTTGCAAGCAGTGTCAGAGAAATCAGCAGAACAAGCACGGACATCCATGGTCTGCGGATTCTTGCCTTTTCCATCTTCTTTTTTGATTGCAGCAGATCAATTAGCTTCACCTTTGCGATCACTCTGGTATTCAACAGCATGATAATAACGAATATCACCGTAAAGGATATACTTGTTGTTATTGCACTCGGTATGGAAAATATTACACGAAAGCTCATCGATACCTGCAGCATTCCAGCGCTGAAGATTCCCAGCAGCTGGGAGCATAGCGCGCCCAGCAACAGACCGCTCAGCAGAGAAAGAAATCCGACTGCCATTGTTTCATATACAAGAATTCTGGAGATATCCCGTTTCGGCATTCCCAGCAGCATATAAATCCCAAACTCCTGCTTCCTTCTGCGAATCAGAAAGTTATTCGCATACAGAATCAAAAAAGCCAAAACGATTGCGACAAACACAGACAGTACATTCATAAACTGTCCGACCGTCTTCAGTACGGTTGACTGCGACGTACTCAGATTCAATACCTGCTCCTGAGAGGAAAAGGAATTGAAGGTGTAAAACAGACATACGGAAAACATCAGTGTCATAAAGTAGACAAAATAATCCTTATAGCTTTTCTTTACATTTCGTAAAGCCAATTTTGAAAATTTCATAGCAGCACCTCATCTCTACAGAAATTATAGAAAATTTCACAGAAGTGTGCCATGGATGTCCCTTACATTCACCTTTCATAATTGTAATACAGCAAGCCATCTTTGTAATTTATCTAATGGATTTTCCCTTTATCAGTGTTTATACGCTTGCCTGGAGGCAGTTAATAGCGCCTGTAAACAGTGGAAAAGTATGCGATGCCGGTATGGTTGCTTCTTACATAAAAAAAGGGCCCAGATTCACCGTTTGAACGATGTACCAGCCCCTGTTCTATTTCATAATCCAGCTTATTGAGATCCATGCAGTCCATGCCATTTCTTTATTTACATGGAACACATATCACCATATGATTATAATAAATAATTATTCTCACGATCCGCAATTTGCAAGGTAACCAGCTGATAGGTGGCATATCCCTGGATAACCAGCGGCTCCTGTTCGCATAGCGCTTCCGCTTCCTCACGACTGTCTGTTTTCAGAATATACATGCCAGCCATTCCCGGATATCCCTTGAACACACCGCAGATTTCCAATTTTCCCGCATCATCCAGTCCTCTTATGTTTTCCACATGCTCCGTAACTGCCTTCTTTGTCATTCTGTTGTAGGTCTTGCTTTTTTTAAGCATCATCATGTATCTGTATTTTTCCATTCGCCTTCTCCTTTAGCCTTTGTAAAGACATTTATATCCTAAGCTTATTTCATACAGCTTGCATCAGCAGCACATGTGTATCCCAGGCACCGGGTTACTCCGTATGGACAGTCAGATAGCCGATAATATCCTCAAATTCAATATGTCTTGCTTCATAAAATCTTCCGTTATAATATAAAGCAAGATGGTTCTTTGGTTTATCCCGTACCGTAACGATACAGCATTTGGGAAATGCAAAGGCCTTTCCTCTTGTGTAGGTCATCCTATCCTCATGAGATATACCAAAATAATGCAATGCCTCCATCACTCTCGATAAGGAACACTGCCATGGCTTCGTCTGCATGAAGTCGATAACATCTTCTATAGGAAGACCGCTGAGCATAGCGATACAGATTTGCCCGCAATATCCCGGTTTCGGATATACCACCTCCTGTATGTGATCTATTTTTCGTACGGGATGGTCTGTTGTATAGGGACTGTTCTTGTTAATTCTGGTTAATTCACGGATGATTTCAAACGAAACAGGTATCTCACCATCGCTGTTAAGCTGCTGTACAACAGCCTTCGATATCGGTATAAAATAAGTGCCTGCTCCTTTGGAAATCAGCTTGCATTCAAACACAGTATCTTCCACCGTTACCCTTACAGGGAGCATCCCCTTTTGATTACATGTCTCCCAGACATTGAAGGGGATCCTTATAAAATACCGGTTTCCCTGTCTGTATAGGTTTTCTGTGAATGTATATATCATACGTGTAATCTCCTCATACAGCCTCAATGGCTGATCGTTGCAATACTTTCTAATTTTTTTGTATGACAGCGTCCTCCTGACAGGAAATCCGGAAATCCTGCCCTGTCCTCAAGCATACCGGCTTACAGTCTCGTAAACAACCTGAGACTTCATTATCAGGAAGCTTTTTTCTCTGCTGCGTGCAGCATTCATTCCATCCTTTTTGCATATAAATCATAATTGACCTGCCACTCCCCGTCTTGCTGTACCATAATATCCTGCCAGTGGAAGTGATTTTCTGCAATCTTTGCAAACACCCACTTTCTGTGCTCGTCTTCGAGACTGGAAAGAACGATCCTGTCTTCCTGCTTTCTCGCCTCAAAGCGCATGATTCTTCCGGTATAGCCATAGGCAATTTCCCATGTACGGGTAGCCGGATTATACATGCGAAGCGTTGTCCCGTATTCAAAGTGCGGCAATACAATCACATCCTGCACTGCCATTCCTTCCAGCACCCGGGAAAAATGCCATTCCCCTTTTCGCACTGCGCCTGTTGCATTGTCCATGTAATCGATATACCAGCTGCCAATCAGCATTCCGAAGAAATCATCCTCCTTGGGAATTGCTGCGTTTCTTTCGCTGCTTGCAAGGGCTTCATAGAAATCCTTCATATAATATCCTCCTCTGGTTTCACATTATTCATTTCCATGAACAGGACACCACACTACAAATATTTCAAAGTGTGTTCTCCTTCAGACGTTGTTTTCCTTTACTTGTGCGTCCAGCAGCGGCTGATACATCATCATTGCGTGGTTTTCTGCAACCAGCTGCTCCTCCAGAAGCGTCCCCTCCTTTGACAGCATCATACGGTAGAGCTGATTATGACGACTGTAGCCGCCCCACCATTCCCTACGCATTTCATGATTGCGCTCAACAATTTCATAGCGTACCTGCAGAGGATGCAGCATTCTCCATTCTCCATGCAGATGAGTCTTTCCCACATGAAGCCGCAGCTGAAAGGGCTGATCTGTCGGATTGCTAATCATCAGGTCACCATAGGGATAAAAGCAGGTGGCCCCGCTGCCGAAGGGCTGTTTGCGATTGGCATCCGGGAACACATCATACCCATGACGGTGGCGCTCCACAACCTGTAGCGGTGTATGTATCGTAATCCAGAACAGCAGGTTGGACAGCTGGCACAGCCCGCCGCCAATTCCGTATACAATTGTTCCATCCTTCAGCATTATGCCTTTCTTATAGCCCTTGGATGCCGACGGTTTCCCTATTGTTTTCCAATAGCTCAGCGTTTCCTGCGGATAGACGATGATACCGTCCAGCTTCTCCACCGCTAGGCGAAGGTTCACAATTTTATTCTCCTGATAAACCTCCTCTTCCTTTGTCAGATTTCGCTTCAGCAGACTTTTATGCTGAAAGCAGACATTGGGATAGTCCTCACTTCCATGTCCGCTGGCAAACTGCCGTTTTGATGTATACCATCCAATATATCTGCACCACGTATAATACCAGCCTCCCAGCATCAGCCGAATATCCGAACGCTTCTTTGTACGCAGATCCTCCTGTTTCTTTTTCATAGCACCACTCCTTTTCCTTCTATACGATTAGCCTTTTTACTTTATTTCAGTCTGCACAATCATCGTAAGCAGTTTTCAGAAAATAGTCTGCAGAAGTGCATGAAAAATACCAATCACGGCAATACCGCACAAAACCCCGCTCACAAATCTTCGCACATTCGTCGATGGAAGAACATCTGCCGCCTGAAGTCCCCAGTCAATCAGCATACTCAGCATAAACAGACCGTAAACAGCAAGCGGCAGCGTTACAGAAAACATCCATAGCAGAATGCCAAAGCCATACCCGAGATACAGTCCGCTGCATCTTGCACATACGGGACACTGATAGCCGTGAATAAAGAAGCTGCGCTCTGCTTTCTGATGGCAGGAACGGGAAAACAGATGCATCAGGGAGAGCCAGATGTCATCCGGATTCATCGATTAAATCTGGTACCGCAGTTATTGCAGATACAGATGGTTCTTCTGCGCTCGCCATCGGCACAGCACAGTCCGCACAGCATCCCGATCGGACCAAAACAGATAGCCCCAAGAATGCCGCTTGGCAGATTGTAGCTTTCATTGTTTCGCTCCTCGATGATGCGCAGATTCCTGCTGCCGCACGATGGACAGCAAACATGATCATAATTCCGATACATATAGATACCTGCCTTTCTGGTTTTATTATACTATAGGAAAGCAAGCTGTGCGCATCAATGTGTTTTCCATCATGAATTTCATTTTTATTGAAAATAGAAACAAACTGTTTCTACATATATATGGTTCACACGCAATGCTTACTTCCATACAAGACTGGTCCGCTCTTTCTTCATAAGGTATAGAAAAAAAGGAAGCCGAATTTCTATTTTGCAGAAAGGAATCCCTCTGCCGAATCCGGCTTCCTAAACATCTATTTACAGATGGCTTTTGTGCTGTTTTTTTTATACTTCTTCCTGTTTCATTTTCGAGTCGGGAATGGCTATGTTTTCTTTCTGACTCCATCTCTGAACGGTGGAAACCCGCTGGCCGTTTTTCTCATCCGTTGTCGCAATCAGCGTCGCATCCGCAACCTTGCTCAGATTGGATATCTTATCCGTCGGTGTTACGATAATTGCCTGAAAGCCGAGTGATTTCAACAGGTAAATGCATTCCTCGATTCGCTCATTATCCATTTTATCGAAGGCCTCATCAAAGATTGCCAGCTGCAGACCGTCGTTTCCTGCATCATATACGCTGAACAGCGATACCAGTACAGCGACATAAAACGGTGTCTGTGTTTCTCCACCGGAGCTGGAGCCGATCGTGGCACGCAGCGAGTTTCCGTTTTCCAGAATATCAAATTTCAGATAGGTGGTGAAGCGGGAAAGCAGCTGAACCTCTTTTTGCAGCTCCTGATACTTTTTGGGGTCCTGCATGGAGGATAAGGAAGAAATTTTATTAAACAGCTCATGAATCAGCTCCTCATTTTCCTCATACACCTTCGTGTTCAACAGATTGTGACCGTTTAATTCCTTGTTGGTGATCAGATTGTAATACTCACGGTAATCCTCATTGCAGGTACACACAAATTCATAGCTGGAGCGACCGAATTTATGCCTGCGGATAGAGCGGTTCAACCGGTCAATCTGCATTCGCACATTTTCAATTTTACTATTGAGCGCACTAAAGAAATTATTCTGGAAGCACTCATATGCCTTCTGCTGTGCGAGGCGGCATTTATCGATATAGTCCTCAACAATATTATCCGAATGCTTTTCATATTCCCGCTCATAATCATCGCATAAAAAATTCGGGTTGAGGGCAATGCGGAAGGTATCATTGTAATGAGTTTTTTTCGTTATCAGCTCCTGCTTGGAAATTTCAACACGGCTGTTCAGCTCCCGCAGTGCTTCCTCCAGCTGTTTCTGTTTCCTGCGGATACCGTCTGCCGTGGTGATTGCCCCGATTGTGTCCGGTATGCCTTGCTCGGGCTTTTTCGCTTCCTTAACCTGCTGCTGAAGCTCCTGTATACGTGCATTGCAAAGCTTCATATCCTCTTCCAGCTGACGGCGCCGGCTTTCCTGTTCCACCTGCAGCATATACAGTTCGTTTTTCTTTTTCTTTGCCTCATCCAGTTTTTGATCCAGCAGCAGAAGTTCCTGCAGGGATTCCGGTGTCTGAGCGGCACGCAGCTCTTTGATCTTTTGTTCCAGCTGCTCCACCTCTTTGGCCTTGCACAGTCCATCCTCCAGCTGACGGATAAAGTCATCACTGATAACGGTTTGCAGCTGTACCGCCTGCAATGTCCTTGTGACTGTTTCCAGCTTGCGGCAGGTGGAGGTGAGCTTTTGCTGGCGGATAATCAGCTCCTGCAGCTGCTTTTCTATGGAATCGGCACCGATAAAGGGTACCTTATACAATTCCGGATTCATATGCGACACTGCATAGCCGCTGTACAGCATACAGTCGCTGGTGATGCTTACCGGATAGCTTCGCAGTGTCTCCTCCGCTTCACAGCACACGACTCTGCCCAGCAGATATTCCACATAGGGGCGCACATCCTCGCGTTCCACCTGCACGCAGTCATACAGTGTTTTTGCATCGGGACGTTTCCCCGGCTTTGCCTTTGCGATATCCACAATGGAATAGGTATGAATCTTTTTTTCTTCCTTAATGGAGCGGTAAATGCGATAGGCATCCATGAAATATTCTGCCTCAACCACCAGATTCAGCTTCTGGTTATGGATGTAGCCTTCGATCGCATTTGTCCACGCCTCCTCCTGAATACTGAACAGGTCTGCGAGTATGCATACCTCTACCGGTTTTCCCACCTGCTGATAAAGCCGTTCCTCCAGCTCCTGCTTTAAAACGAGCAGCTTTTTCGGATATGTCTTTTTCCCGGCTTCCAGCGCACGGCGATTTGCCGCAAGCACCTCCTGTTCCTCCCTGCATGTCTGCAGGCTGTTTTGCATGGTTTGGCGCACAGTGGACAGGGTATTCTCGATGTCTCTCATCTGTCGCTGAATATCCATATAGGCATCCAGATCAAACGCAGCCAGCCGCTGTGCCGCATGCACGGACCTTTGTATAGACAGCTTGATTGCGGACAAATCGAAGTCCTCCAGCTGCAAGCCGTCATAATCCTCGATTTCCTCCAGCTGCTCTATCTGTTCCTTCAGAAATTCTCCCTTCGTAACCAGCTGCTGCTGAACGGCGGTCGTATCTCTTTGCAGGGTGTTTCTCTGCTCCAGATGCGCCTGTATCTTTCGTTCCAGAATATCTGCCGCATTATCCCTGCGTGCATCCCGTAAGGCTTCCATGTTCTGTTCCAGCAGTGCCCGCTGCTCCTCGGTTTCCCTTGATTCCTTTGTCAGCTTCTGATAGTTCCTTGTATATACCTCATATTGTGCGGCTGCCTCATCATGTTCCACCAGCATACCGTGATATACAGCTGCCTTTTGCTCCACACGCAAGTTCGCAACACGCTCCTGTTCCCCGCAGATATCCGTATACTGTTCATGGATCAGGGAAAGCTGAGCCTTTTTCTGCTGTACGGTTTCCAGCTGTTCCTTCATCTGCCGGTAATCCTGAATTTCCTCCTGCATCTCTTCGAGATTCAGGTCTTCTTCCTCCTGACAGATATTTTTTACGATGAATTCAGAAATATTCATCATCGGTGTGTAAGCAACTGCCATTTTAAAGACATCGAAAAACCGCTGGTCCTTGATCAGCATGCGCTGACGGAAATAGTTTTTGTAATCCATATGTGTGGTAAAGGAACGGCAGCTGCGATCCTGAAAGCTGGCCAGCAGCTTCTTCATACGACGGATATTGAATACCGTTCCCTCATCCGTAAAGCAATGCTCGGGAATCGGCTGATTCATCATATAGTAGCAATGCTCCATGTCCCCCCGCGTAGGCCCGTTTACGTCAAATACGATACCAAAGCAGTAAATCCTATGCTGTTCATCCTCAAATTCCATACACAGATGTGAGCTGAACATCCCTTTATCACGCTTAAAGGTACCATCCTTGTATTTGCCCTTCAGATATCCCATCAGATCACGGGTTGTTTTATCATTTGCGGATTTATTGAAAATGGAATTGTCGGTTCGACCGAGAATGACCAGCTGCATGGCATCAATCAGCGCTGACTTCCCCTCACCGGTTTTACCGCTCAGAAAGACGATATCCTCAAAGCTCAGGATCGTCTTCTCGTAATACAGCCAGTTGACCAGCAGCATTTTCTTCAGCTTCATCGTCTTCCTCTCCTTCCTCATTACGCAGCTTCCTCAGAATTTCCTCCACCCGCTTCGGTGTGAGAACACAGGTGATATAAGGCAGTACCCAGATCAGCTCCTCATCCCCCTGTGTGTATTTCTGAAGAATATTCAGTCTTTGCAGGGACTGTAATGCCGCATGGATGTATTGCATCGAAGGCCTTACGCTTACCATCGCATGCACATCCACCAGCAGCTGCAGCAGCTCATTGACAGAAATACGTATGGTGAGAGATGCATCCAGCTCCAGCATTTTCTCCTCATAATAATTACGCAGAATCAGCAGAAGCTGCGTTTCCAGCTTTGTCAGACGATAGCGGCAGCTGCAGTCCTCCCGCTCATTGACCAGATAAATCATCCCCATATAAGATGAACGCTCCCTGCACAGCAGCCATCCCGCATAGCGGAGATATTCCTCGAAGCAGTCCCAGTGATCATGGATAAACACATAGTCTGCATTTCGTTCCTTTTTCTCAAACTGCCTGATTTTCGCATACTGGTAAATGCAGTTTTCTGCCAGTAATATATTGACGATCCGTCCGAATTCCTCGCGGTCCTTCAGATCCAGTTGTTCTACCTTCATTTTGTTACCTTCCTTTTAATCAACAGATTGGGGTAATGGAAATCCCCTTCTGTAATCCCTTCCGTCTGATTCGGAATCAGGGTTGCCTGCACATCCATTTTGCGGTCTCTTCCATATACATACACCAGAATGGAGCGGATATAGTCATCCATATCCTTTACCCCGATATCCTTCAGCTTTCCTACCGCTTCCCCATGCAGCTTCTCTGCATAGTAAGCCGATATGCTTTCACGGGTAAAGCGGGCATAGCGGTCAAAGCCAATGCGCTTTTCAAGCTCCTCCTGATTCTGGGTGCTCTCTTCAAAGGTGAAGGTCATCACTTCCCGCTCATCCCTACGCCTGCGTCGTTCAAAGGTGTACACCTCATCACGCTCCATGTAGCGGGTCTGCTGGATATTGATGGATTCACTGATCTGCTCACACACTCTCTGCGGCTCTTCCTTCATATGATGGATCAGTTCCACCAGCTTTCCCTTTAACCCCTGATCACTGTTGCACAGATACATAATTTTCTGCTTTGCCAGTCTGCGGTAACCCGCGTCGCTGTCCACCAGCTGGGCAGTCAGCGTTTCCACGATATTCAAATCATTGTACATGGCATACAGCATTTCCTCGATATGCTTTTTTGCCGTATCACGGCTGGCAACACGATAGTGACTTACCGCACTGTCTACAATTTTCTCCTTGACTGCTTCCTCCTGCAGAAGGGTTTCCAAAATACCTGCGACCGGGTTTTTAAACCGTTTTAAGCTGTCCTCCACAAGAGTTGGAAAAACATAGCCCTCCACAATATCACCATAATAAACATCAAAGAAATCATGATAGATTTTCGTCGATGCCTTTTTCACCTGAATCGCATAATAATCCCGTATTCTGGCATTGGTCTGTTCCAGTGTCAGAATCAGCTCCTTGAAATCGGCATAGGCATTGCGGATATGCTGATAGCTGTCTTCTATTTTCACGGGATCATCCATATCCTTTAGGGAGGCATGGATGCGAATCAGATAGCCGATCTGTTCCCGCTCCTTGATAATATCATTCACAAAGGAGATGAACACCCGGCTGTGATAGGGCAGAGACACCATTTTTTTCATCGTATCCATATGCAGATCGACATTGATCCAGGTATGCTTCTCAAACAGCCGTAACAGAAACTGGATATCCCGGTCATAAACATCCTTCTCACTGCGCAGCTCATTCTCGATATCGCTGTATTCCGCTTCCTCCTGAAAGTCGATTTCATATTTTTTATCCTGCACATAATCTTCCAGTAAATCCTGAAGCAGGGCACGCTCCATGCTCATGGTCTGATTGCGATAAATGCAGTCATGAATCTGCAGAAGCAGATCCACATAAATATCCCGGTTCTTCGATACCAGTATGGTAAAGAAGGATGGATCCATTTTCTCAAATAAGGACATGCAAGCCCACCTTTCAAACATTCGTTCCTTTATTTTACTATAAGCGAGGTAAAATATCCATGACTTTAGTGTATCGCAGAAAAGAAAAACAGCAGCTCCCTTCAAAAGGATGGGAACTGCTGTGAAATGCTGCACATAACTATTTTTCAAATGTCATCCTCTGTGGACCAGGTCTGTCCGGTATCCTGCTTATGCACTGCTCTGGGACGCATGCAGCAGTATCCAAAACATGAGGTTACGGATATATCAAACACCTCTTCCATCGATTGTATATTCGTTTTCCTGCTCTGCCAATGTCTGTTTTTCAGCTTCTATTCTACCGATTTCAGGGATTCCACCATCGGTATTTTTTTCAGCTTGCGATACATTACCAGATTCACAATGATGGCGAACACCATCGTGATTGCCACGGAATACAGGAAGGAAAGCTTTTCGATATTTCTTCCAAACATCACCGTATCCAGCTCTGCCAGCGACATAATCAAGGAGTGCAGGACGATTCCCAGCACCAGCCCTGCCAGCGCACCGATCAGTGTCAGGAAAATATTCTCTCTGTATACATAGGCACTGACCTCCTTGTCATAAAAGCCCAGTACCTTAATGGTCGCAATCTCACGCAGTCTCTCCGATATATTGACATTCGTCAGATTGTAAAGTACGACAAATGCCAGCAGTCCGGCTGAGATAATCAATACAACAACAATGAAGGAAAGGGATGCAATCGTATCCTGGAAGGATGCTGCAATTCCGGAATAGAAGGATACAGAATCAATGGTATCCTTTTTCATAAAGGCATTTCCCAGCGCCTGTTCATCCTTTTCACTGCTGTCCCGCATGATGGCAAACATGCCGGTATTTTGCGGTGTCTTGTGATAGACACTCTTATAATAGGAGGGTGTCATATATACGATATGCCCCACATAGTTCTCTGTAATAGCCGCAATTTTCACATCCTTCTTTACACCGTCCCCATTGTCGATTGGGAAGGTATCGCCGACCTTCAGATGTTTATCCTTGGCGATTTTCTCTGTGATAACTGCTCCGTCATTGTTTAAGCTGATCGCTTCATTGGAGCCGCGCTGACGCAGGGAGATATACGTATGCAGGCTTTCCACATCCTGAGGAACATACAGGTCGATTCCCTTATCCTCTCCCTCATCCGCATAGAAGCCGTGATATACCGCCATAGCAGTGGCAGACTTCACACGGGAGTCCTTTTGCAGCTCGTTCAAATCCTGTTCCTTCTGGCTGAGCGTATCCTCACCTTTATATGTCATGGTGACATCAAATTTGAAGATATCCCCATACTGCTTCACCGCAATTTCCCCGATGGAATCCTGAATACCAAAGCCGGCTACCAGCAGGGCACTGCAGCCGCTGATTCCAATCACCGTCATGAGGAAACGCTTTTTATAGCGAAAGATATTCCGCGCGGTCACCTTGTAAATAAAATTGAATCGCTTCCATATAAATGGAATACGCTCCAGTAAAATCTTCTTACCGTTTTTCGGAGCCTTGGGACGCATGAGGAGGGCCGGCGTTTCAACCAGCTCCTTATAACAGGCCGCAAGTGCTGCAGCTACCGTTATCATGGAGGCAAGCCCGATGGCAAGGGCCGCCAGTCCGATATCCGCCTGCAGCTGAACATCCGGCAGTGTATACATAATTCCCCAGGCATTGAAAATCACTGTCGGGAAGACAATCATGCCAATTACTGCCCCGCAGATTCCACCAAGGATACTGGCGATCGCCGCATAGGCTACAAATTTCATCGCGATATCCGGCTTGGAATATCCCAGTGCCTTCAGGGTACCGATTTCCTGACGCTCTTCATCGACCATACGGGTCATCGTCGTCAGACATACCAGAGCCGCAACAAGGAAGAAGAACAGCGGAAACACCTTGGCAATCGCTCCCATGCGGTCCGCAGCACTTCCATAATCCATATAGGAGTAATGCGAATGGCGGTCCAGTACATACCATTTCGGCGTTTCCATGCTGTTGATGTCTTCCTCTGACCGATCCAGCTTTTCCTTGGCCTCCTGCAGCTTGGCAGCACCGTCCCTTTCCTGCTTCTCAAGCTCCAGCTTTCCCAGCGCGATTTCCTTTTGTCCGTTTGTTATCTTATCTTGTGCGGCCGCACTTTCCTGCTGTGCGCTCACTCTGGCGGATGCCAGCTGCTGCTTTCCCGTCTCAATCTGCTGCTGGGCAGTCGCAATCTGGGTTTCGAGTGCATGCAGCTGAGAGGCTGCCATGGTTACCATTTCCTGCATTGTTGATATCTGTGCTTCCAGCATCGTTAATGCAGGAGAAGCAACCTGCCGCGAGGTTTCCAGTGCCGCCTTTTTCTCCTGCAGCAGCTGTTTTTCCAGCTCTGTTAGATTCGGATCCTGCAGCTGCGTATCCACTTTGGCAAGTTCCTCATCCAGTGAGGACAGCTTTTCTTTGGCTTCCGCTATCTGCTTTTGTATCTGCGGCAGATTGTCATCCAGCTTTTTCTGCTGCGCGTCCAGATAGCTTTTCGCACTGGAGTACTGAGATTTCAGCTGGGACAGGGTCTGTTCACTCTGCTGCAGCTGTGCTTCCTTTTCCTGTATGGTTCTTTCCGCACTGCTTTTCTCTGCATTCAGGGTGGCCTGTCCAACAAGCAGTTCATCTTTTGCATTCTCCAGCTTGTCCTTGGCATTTTTTATTTCTGTCTCATATTTCTTTTTATTCTTCTCATATTCCTTACGACCAGCTTCAACCTTGGCAAGGGCTTCCTTTTTGATATCGTCAAAGCGTTCCTGTGCACGCTCCTCTCCCAGTGCAGTGATTGTGGTCTTCTTGGGATCGATGATATCGAAATAAGCATCCGCATAGGAGTTGGGCTTCTTTGCGCCGTCAACCGTCACATACACCTCCGTATAGTAAGAGGATTTGAAGTTGGTATCCGGAATCACCGCATAATTATCAATACTGCCGCTGCCGATGGCAGAGCTGCCCTTTTCATAGGACAGATAATACGGCATCGTTACCTCTCCGACGATTTTATAGGTTGAGCGCTTTAATGACGCATCCAGTTTTTCGTCCGTACCGCTCGCAAAGGTTATCGTTTCTCCGATTCTGGAATCCGCTCCCTTGATATTGGTGTATTCGATGACGCATTCATCTGCTTTCTGAGGAAGCCGCCCCTTGATCAACCGCATCTGATTGATATAGTTTTCATCCTCTGCCTTCGCATTCATCGGATAAGACAGCAGCTTGTAGACACGCTGCTGATTTTTATGCGTATTGAGTACATCCATGCTGTAGCTGCCATACACGCCGGCCACTCCATCCACCTGCCGGATAGCGGAAACATCCTCCTTTGTCATGCCGATGGTCGACATAATCTTCAGATCCATGAAATTATAGTCATCAAAATAAGTATCCGCAGTATTTTTCATCACCGGTACACTGTCCCGTACTCCGGCGAAGAAGGCAACTCCGATGCCGACGATGGCAAAGATGGAAAAGAAGCGACCGAAGGATTTGCGGATTTCCCGCAGGGTATCTTTCAGAAGGGCTTTCTTTTTCATATCAGTATTCAATCCTTTCTACCGGTAAAGGATGCTCATTGATCGTGATGCTGTCAATTTTTCCGTTTCGTACCTTGATTACCTTATCTCCCATGGCAGTCAATGCCAGATTGTGTGTAATCACTACAACACTGACTCCGCGCTGCCGGCAGGTATCCTGCAAAAGCTTCAAAATCTGTTTTCCGGTATTGTAATCCAGTGCCCCTGTCGGCTCATCACACAGCAAAAGCTTCGGATTTTTGGCAAGTGCGCGGGCAATTGCCACACGCTGCTGTTCTCCACCGGACAGCTGTGCCGGGAAATTGGAGGCACGCTCCTTCAGTCCGACAGCTTCAATTGTTTCATCGATATCCAGCGGCTGCTTACAAATCTGAGTTGCCAGCTCCACATTTTCCTTTACAGTCAGATTCTGCACAAGATTATAGAACTGAAAAACAAACCCAATATCATAGCGCCGGTACGTTGTCAGCTGCTTGGCATTAAATTTACTGATTTCGGTTCCATCCACAAAAATATTGCCGCTTGTTGAGGAGTCCATGCCGCCAAGAATATTCAGTATTGTGCTTTTACCGGCACCGCTGGCTCCTGCAATTACTACAAACTCCCCTTTATCAATGGTAAAATCCACACCGGCAAGTGCCTGGATTTCCACTTCCCCCATTTTATATATCTTTTTCACATTCTGAAATTCAATATAAGCGCTCATACCGGTTCCTTCTTTCTGTGCTTTTCTATATTATACTAGAAATATATCGGAGAAGACAGCCATTTTCCATAAAAGCTGATGCAAAGTTTTCGCTGATGATACATTCATCCCCAAAGGGCACCTGATGGACAAGTGCGAGGAAAGGCAGAAGGATGATGCGGTGTGGTAAAGTGCAGCGATCATGCAGATGAAAGAGACACGTTCCCGCCGTATAACAACGCTGAAAACAGAGAATAGGGTCTTGACGGATGCACTATCTTGTTTTACAATATAGCTATAACTTGTATAACAAGATAGTGAGGAGGTGACGCCATGCTGCCAAGTCAGATGATGAAGGGGATTCTGGATAACTGTATCCTGATCGTGATTGCACAGGAGGATACCTATGGGTATGATATTTCGCAAAAGCTGAAGAGCTACGGATTTTCCGATATATCGGAGGGTACGATTTATCCGCTGCTTCTTCGACTGGAGAAAAACGGATGTATCAACAGTGAATTTCGCAAATCGGCTTACGGCCCCAATCGAAAATACTATACCATTACAAAAGCCGGTCATCTGGAAATACAGGATTTTATGAAGCATTGGAAGGAATTGCAGCAGGGTGTTGCCGCTGTGATGGGAGGATATGCATATGAATCGTAACATGCGAATGCTGCACAACGAAAATAATCGTCTGGATAAGACTTTATGTGAAGATTACCAAAAGCTTATGACGGATATCGTATGTTATCTGCGAGGTGCCGATATCAGTGAGCTGCAGCAGGAAAAGGTCCGCTATGATTTGACACTGATGCTGCTGGAGGCACAGCAGCGCAATGCACCTCTGGATGAGGTGTTTCCCGAGGATTACAAGGCATTCTGTGACACGGTTATCAAAGAGCTGCCACCGCGCTCACAGCTGGAAAAGCTGCGGGAGCGTTTGCAGATTGTCTTTCTCCTGATTGCCATTCTGGGCGTTATCAATCTGTTTCTTTCAAAGGACGGCCTTCATGCATTACTGCAGCTCGATATACAAAGCACCTATCCGCTTTCCTTATCAACACTGCTGCTGGATATCCTGCTGGGCATAAGCGCCGTTTGCATTGTGCAGTGGATTTGCCGCAGCAGCTTTGAAAATGACGATAAGACAGTAAAACGGCGGTTGCTGCTCCTGTGGCTGTTTACATTATGCATCAGTGTTGGCTGTATGCTGCTGTTTCAGAATATCATCGTGCTGCGAATTCCGATATGGCTGTTTGTACTGTTTTGCTTCAGCTCCTATCTGCTGTATCTGGCTCTTGCGTTCTGCAGCTGTAAGGATGTGGCTTCATGATTCTGGAAGAACTGGCCCTATATGCAGACTGTTCTCTATGCAGGGGACTTTGCTGCAGAGCACTTTATTTTTCAAAGCTGGATGGTTTTCCGCAGGATAAGCCTTGCGGTGTATCCTGCAGCTATTTATGCAGCGATCATACCTGCAATATTCATCATGAGCTGAAGCAGAAGGGCATGAAGGGCTGTCTTGGCTACGACTGCCTGGGAGCGGGACAATTTGCCGTTCAAAAGAATGTACCTGCGGACCAGGATATGTTTGCAGTATACAGAAAGCTGTTTTCCCTGCATCAGATGCTCTGGTATCTCGGGGAAGCACTGCTGCAGAAGGAAACTGCTTCCTTCCATGGGGAATTGCAGGTGCTGATTCAAACACTGGACACGGTACGCAGACAGCCCTGGAGAAAGGTACTTACCGCTGATATCGACTCCCTGCATGAACAGACCAACCGCCTGTTAAAAAAGACGATGCAGCAAAAGCAGCTTCGGCATCCTTATCCTCATAAGCATCCAATGGGAAAGCGGTTCACCAATAAAAGACTGCGAAGCACGGATTTCAGTATGAAGTCTCTGCTTGCCGCTGATTTGTCAGGCTGCGACCTGCAGGGCTCCTGTTTTCTGGGAAGTGATATGCGGGACTGCCGCATTGCCGGCAGTGATTTGCGTAATTGTTTCTTTCTGACCCAGATGCAGCTCAACACCGCCATCGGTGACAGCTTTACAAGGCTCCCCAATCACCTGCACATACCCACCCACTGGAACACGGTATCATAAAGCGGATGGCGTCAGAAAGGAAAGCCGATGCCTGATGAAACGTATTTCGCCCCTTGCCCTGTTATCGTTCTTTGGACATGCGGAGATGCTTTTATAAATGGCAAACAGGAAGTCTGCTTCATCCTGAACGGATATGTTCCGTACCCGGATGTTCACATGACTTCCTGTTTTTTTATCTGATTTCCATAAAAGCTGGAGGCAGCATGGCATCTACCGCAAAAGCTCCTCCAGTTTCTCGGGATGCATCGGTTTTCCAAAATAATAGCCCTGAATATCGTCCAGTCCCATGGTTTTTACCTTCTCATATTCCGCCTTTGTCTCCACACCCTCCAGCAGAACACGAATGTTCACATCATGGCATAGTCTGACAACAAACTGAATAAAGGTCGCATCAAATTCACTGTTTAAAATATCCTTAATGAAAATCCGGTCGATTTTCACAATATCCGCAGGGGAATTTTTCAAAACACCGAGAGAGGAGTATCCGGTTCCAAAATCATCCATGGCGATACGCACACCGATGCTTCGTATCTCCTGAAAGATCGCCTGCAGCTCCTCACTGCTTTTCACCATATAGCTCTCCGTCATTTCCACAATGATATTGCGGCTGGGAACATGGCACTTCTTCAGCGTTTCCTTCATGAATGTGATGAATCCTTCCTCATACAGCTGCAGGTAGGATAAATTCACACTGACACAGAAATCCGGACACTTTTTCAGCCATGCTGCACATTGCCTGAGGGCTGTTTCAAATATCCATTTACCGATGGTGAGTATCATCCCGCTCTTTTCCAGCAAGGGAATGAACACCACAGGCGATACATTGCCATACATGCTGCTGTGCCATCTGGCCAGTGCCTCCGCAGCGATTATACGGCCGCTGTCTGCCTCCACCTGCGGCTGATACTGCAGGGAAAAGCCTTCGAAATCATGTTCCATGCTGTAACGCAGCTGTTCCAGCATATCCAGCTCCTGCAGCTCTGTTTCCGACATTTTCTTCTCATAGAACGTCAGTCTGTTCTTACCATTGCGCTTGCTTGCCTCCAGTGCATAACCGACGTTCTTCGTCAGTGACATCATATCATCGCCATCCTTTGGAAAGCAGGCACAGCCGGCAGAAACCGTGCAGTGGTATTTCTTTCCGTTCAGAATGCGCTGATGCCCCAGCTCCTGCTGGAGCCTGTGATAAAAGCCGGCAATCTCGTTGGAATCGGTACAGCTCCTGAGCAGAACGATAAATTCATCACCATCATTGCGGTACAGCCTTGCATATTCCGGAAGAACAGACTGGATGATCTGCGCCGTCTTGGCCAGCACCTCATCTCCAAACTGGTGATTGTACAGCTTGTTGATGCTGGAAAAACCATCCAGATCCAGGATCATCATGAAGAAATGCTCCTCCTTGGCAACCATCATCTGCAGCGTATCCTCCAGCTCATATTTGTTAAACTGACCGCTCAGATAATCGATTTTATTCTTACGTCCCAGATTGGTGATAATGCCGGCAAACAAAACGGGCTGTCCATCCTCATCCCGCTCCACATGACCGCGGCATCTGAGCCACACCCACTCGCCTCTGCGGTTTCTGGCACGATACTCCACATTGTGAAAATCCACACGGCCATCGGCAATTTCCTGATTCCCTTCCAGAAATATCTTCTGGTCTGCCTCATGAATTCTTGCGCCCCATACATTGGCAGCATCATGCACGATTTCCGATGGGAGATCAAATTCCTCAACCATGGCACGGGAATATCGGAAGCAGGAAGGGTCCTCCTTCATATTGCATACATAGATATAATCATCGCTGCTCTGCATCAGGGCACTCAGCAGCAGATCCTTATCATAGGAAAACTGGCGCACCTCCTCACTTTCATGGTAAGGGCGCAGCGCAAAGGCTTTTCTTGACTGCTCCAGATGATAGCGGCGTTTTGACAGATACATTTCATCATCTGCACGCATAATGATTTTTTTCACTGATAGCTCCATATCCGCCATGATCTGTGTAATTCCGAAGCAGAAGCCCATGGTATAGGGAAACTCCCTGCTTTCTTCCTCCAGTTCATTCAGAATTTGATCCAGCAGGTTGCGTACCTCTTTTTTGGAAAGCTGTTGAAAAACAAGGAGAAACTCATCACCGCCCAGACGGATTGCGAAATCCCCGGTCTGCAGACTGCTGCGAATTTTTTCCGCTACCCTTTGTAGGATCCGATCCCCCTCCTGATGTCCACAGCGTTTGTTTACGGTATCCAGATCATTGATATCCAGAAGGACCGCAAGAAAGGAGGTACTCTGCGCTTTGGCTGTACGGATACAGGAATCCAGCAGCTCCTCCCCTGCCTCCTTATTCCACAGAGCAGTGAGATGATCATGCTGTATGTCCGCCTTACTGTTTGCCTTGCCTTTGCTTTGCATAGACGTCACCACCTTTTTGTTTCTTCTTTCATTGTACAACAAAAAGATGACGAAACAAATCAAAAACTGAGATTTCTGCCATATACTAGAAAGAAATCCGGCAGAGAAGGAGCCTCACTTAATTTCTTACAATTCATGGAAGGTTCTTTGTAAAGTTAAAACCGGCATGGAAATGCTTACCTGACCATGGTAAAATAGAAACATAAAATGAGGAGGTGCTTGCTTTATGACAGATAAAAAGAAACTCTGGGGGATCGCCGGTATCGTTGCGGCAGTTGCAATCGTTGCGGTTGCGGCGTATTTCTTATTCAGCGGCGGTTCAAAGCCGGAGTCCGTATTGCTTTCCTATACTGATCTTTTGAAAGAAGGCAAATACAAGGAAATGTATTCCCTGATCAGCAGCGACGCGAAAAAGAAATGGAAGGAAGAAGATTTTATTACGCGAAACAAAAATATTTATGAGGGGATCGACGCATCTGATTTCTCGATGGAAATCAAAGACAGTTCGGATACAGGGGATGACGGAAGCGAAATCAGCTATCATGTTCGTATGAAGAGTGCAGCCGGAACCATTGATTTTGACAATAAGGCGACGGTGGTTAAGGAAGACGGTGATTACCGTATTGTATGGGACAGCACGCAGATATTTCCGCAGCTGCATGATTCGGATAAGGTGAATGTGTCCGTTACCGAGGGGGAAAGAGGATCGATTCTTGACCGGAACGGAAAAGCACTGGCACAGCAGGGAAGTGTATTTCAGGTTGGCCTGATAGCAGGAAAGCTGGGAAATGAGGCGGACACGGTTTCTGCCATGGCCAGAGTTCTGGATGTCAGTGAGGACAGTATCAAAAAAGCACTGTCAGCCTCCTGGGTACAGGATGATATGTTTGTACCAATCAAAACCGTCACAACAGCGAAGCGTGCGGAAATCATTGAGGAGCTTCGAAAAATTGACGGTGCCTTTGTACAGGAAACCACCGGACGCGTGTATCCGTATGGCGAAATGACAGCGCATATCACCGGATATGTGCAGAATGTCACCGCTGAGGATTTGGAAAAGCATAAGAAGGAAGGCTATACCGCAACCAGTATCATCGGTAAGAGCGGTCTGGAAAGTATTTATGAAAGCAAGCTGAGGGCAGTCAGCGGCTGTAAGATCATTATTGTGGATGAAAATGGTGATCTGAAGGATACCGTTGCCGAACAGAAGGCCAGAAACGGTCAGGATATTCGTACGACCATTGATATCGAAGCACAGCGCTCCGCATACAATCAGCTGAAGAAGGATGCAGGAAGTGCGGTAATCATAAATTCCCATACCGGTGAGGTTCTGGCAATGGTCAGTACACCGGCTTATGATCCCAATGATTTCGCAATGGGCATGGATAGCAAAACATGGGACTCCCTGAACAGCAACAAGCAGAAGCCGCTGTTGAATCGCTTTGTTTCCACCTATTGTCCGGGTTCTACCTTTAAGGCGATTACCGGAGCCATCGCTCTGGATTCCAAGACGATCACAGCGGAAACCACCTTTATAAAAACAGACAAATGGCAGAAGGATTCCAGCTGGGGAAAGAATTATGTAACGACGACGCAGTCCTATGCAGAGCCAAGCAATCTGAAAAACGCCTATATCTATTCCGATAATATCTTCTTTGCACAGGTAGCGGATAAGATCGGTGCAGAGACATACACCAGCTATCTCGATAAAATCGGATTCCACAAGCAGATGGATTTTCCGTTCACAGTTGCGAAGTCCACGTATGGGGATGAGCTGGAGAATGCACAGAAGCTTGCGGCAACCGGCTATGGACAGGGTGATCTGCTGGTATCCCCGCTTCATCTGACGGCCCTGTATACCGCCTATGTCAATGACGGCAGCATCCTGCAGCCATATCTGGTATATGAGGATGGAAAAGCAAAAACCATGGTGAAGAACGCGTACAGCGCAGCTACTGCGAAAACAGTGTTTGAAGACCTGCAGGCTTCCATGTCCGGATATGGGGATAACCCTACCAAAGCAGCCGGGAAAACCGGTACTGCACAGGTGAATCACGGGGAACAGGAAATCGGCTGGCTGAGTGCAGTCAATGATAACATAGCGGTTACCGTTATGATTGATGATACCAAGGATATTGGTGAAAGCCATTATGTCATACCGAAGGTGCAGAGTATTTTAAACGAGGTTAAATAGTACGTGTAAGGTATCCGGTGTTGACCGGATACCTTTTTGTACTTGCAGAAGCTTATGACTACAGCATTGTTTTTTGGCACTACTCTGTTCATTCCTGAAAGAACACGGTATAATACAGAGGTAGACGGAGGTGGAAATATGGCATTTCGCATTGTACACTGTAATATCAATGTAACGGATTTGAACAGAAGCATCGCCTTTTATGAGCAGGCACTGGGACTGCAGGTTGCCAGAAAGCTGGAGGCGGGGGATGGAAGCTTCACGCTTTGTTATTTGCAGGATGATACCGGCAGCTTTCAGATTGAGCTGACCTGGCTCAAAGATCATCCGCAGCCCTATGAGCTGGGCGAGAATGAGAGTCATATCGCTTTTGCAACAGATGATTTTGAAGCAGCACACAGACTGCATGAGGAGATGGGCTGTATCTGCTTTGAGAACAAAGAGATGGGAATTTATTTTATTCATGATCCGGATGACTACTGGCTGGAGGTTGTTCCGGCATAGGAACTTGTTTGGCTATACGTAAACATCTGCATTTTTTTGCAGGTGTTTTTATATGCAGTTATCGATGAATTCCCGGTTGTTTTTCAGTGAATCCCCTGAACAGAGCCGCACGGTGATCGCTCTTTTATTGACACAGACAGGCGATATTTCTTCCTTTCATCATAGAGGTATCCTTTAAAAAAGAAAAAGTTCATAAAAACCATAACATTTTAGGAGTTTACCCCTTTTCATACAGAATTGCAGATGGAGGATGCGGCAGTCTATCTTCTGGAATTCGATACGTAGGATGCTGTAAAAGCCAGGCTTACGAATACAATGTCTGCATAATGTCCATATGAAAAAGCTGAGTCCTGTATCGGATTCAGCTTTTTAGATAGTGCGATTCTTTGTACAGTGAACGTGAAGCTTACTCTTTGCTTTCATAAATGGAAGCAGCGCAGATCAGCTGACACCGGATCATTTTTCTGTTGCCAGGTTTTTAAAGGGCTGTGTAGGCAGAGCCCTCTGCAAACATAAGCATTTTGCCGGTAGCACTGTATACCTGCTTTCAGTTCCTGAAAGAGTGTATGCATGTATGATCATTTCCATATCATATGGTGTGTCATTTGCAAAGCACTTTTCTACAAATTTTCATTTTGCATGAGTATCTACTGTCGTGCTCTTTTTCTTTTTGCGGATACTGCCGCCATACCTGCACCGGATGTCAATAAGGTAACCAGCAGCAGACCCGTGGAAGTCGCATCCGCTGTATTCGGCGCTTCCTCCTGATTCGTTTGCGTGGATGCTTCCTGCTTCTTATCACCTAAGGTAAACTTTGTTTCTGCATAATTTCCGTCATGATACGTAAAACGTACCGTGTAGCTTCCCTTTTCCAGCGTATTCAGATACTCCGGCTTCAGGGTTAACACCGTGCTTCCGGATGTGAGTGTATAGTAATCACTACTGAGTGCACTGCCGTTGATAAAAATACCATACAGATCTCTCAGCTCTCCGGAACAGATCAGCTCCAGGGGCTTATTGCTTCCCATGATATAGGTTTGGTTTCCTTTCGTGATCACAGGTGTTTTCGTTCTAGCTTGGATAAGCCATGTACTGCCGGCAGGATCAACCTTCAGGATTCCGTTATTGGAATTGGTGATGTATTGATCTTCTATCATGATATCAATGGAAGCATTGCTCAATTCCGTCGGTTTTCCACAGAATTTTATTTGCATTCTCGTATCACCTTTTGCTACTCCATCCGCTGCAATCACCCGCATTCCTTTTGGTAAAGAGTAAAACCAGGAGGAAATATCGCTGCCCTTTGCCAGTTTATGGAAGGCTGCATTTGTCAACGTAATCGTGCTGTAGCTTGCAATTTCTTCATTTACATAACCGGTAACTTTGATCCTATCCAGCGTTCCTCTTGCCTCGGTAGAAGCTGCTGTACCATAAACCTCAATCGTGGTGTCTTTATGAATATTCATGATACTGAGAGTATACATCGTTTTCTCATCGGCAAATGATCTCATGATACGCTTTTCACCATCGATGACAGCATACGGCACGGATTCAAATGCTGTTTTCTCATCTGCATTCAGCGTAAGAATTACATTATCCAGTGGGGTGACACCTTCATTTTTTTCCAACGTGGCAGTTGCATTTTTTAAGTTATCAGTATTCAGAATCAATTTGGAAGAAGTCAGTACGACTGCTTCCCCCTTCACTGAAATCGTGTAGGAATCAGTGACATCGCCGTATATAGAGACGTCATAGTTATAAACCATGGCGGTACTATCACTTTCCCTTCGTATTGTTACGTTGCTGTTATCGCTACGAGCAAGCGGACTGTCCGTAAAGTAATATCCGTCCTTCGCCCTGACAGTCAGGGTAAGCTTACCATCGGTTTCTGTCTTTAAGGCTGCGTCCGCATTTTTTAATGCCGTTGTGTCCAGTGATGCCACAGGTGCTGCTTTCTCCTGTGCTGTAAGTGGTGTTTCGGCACTCACTTCATCCGCATGGATGCTTACACCCCCGCTCATCATGAACAGCATGGCCAGCGCCATACAGGATGCTCCTGTTCTTTCCAACAATCTTCTTTTCATATCCTTGTCCTTTCCGACAGCTACTCGCTGTCTGATCCCATCTGTTTTCCGTATCAGGTGTTGTATGAAGCTACGGTCTGCTCAGCGCTCTTCTTTATTTATATAGAACTGCAATACCGGCAGCGGAAACCGTAAATGCGCAAAGCAGCATTCCTGCGGAAGTCGCAGCTGCTGTATTCGGTGCAGCGGCATTCGTTTTTTCATTTGGTGTCACAGCCCTTTTATCATTTTCCACCCGGATGGATGCCTTGCGCTCATGTCTTCTTCCGCCTTTAGAGTACCCTGAATGCTCCTGTTCCTACGTTGTGCCTTTTGCCCCCCTCATCCGCCTAGCGGATTGTCATTTGCATGAAGCAGTGACATCGTACTCAGCAGCATACCGGCCGCCATCGCATATCCGCTACTCTTTTCATAAAAGCCCTCATACATGGTTTCTCCTCTCTTAGAAAAACAATGACGCTTTTGACATCACAGTTCCCCATGTGAATGTTTAAATGCTACATACCCTGATAAAATTCTATATATATCATAATATCTCAGAAGAATAATAGCGATACGGCACGCCCTTTCTTGAACAAATCTTGAACAATTTATCACACAGAAGTCACGTTTTGCCAATATAAAGTACGTCTGCATGCATATCCTGAAAAATCCGCTTCATCATAAGAAGAGATGGATTCTTTCGAATCATTGCCGTGCGGCTGTATCACCGAAGAACAGACAGGTAAACATTCCTTGTGCAAACATCTTGAAAATTTAGTGTTCTGGTCCTATAATGTACAGGAAAAGCGAGGTTCTATGAAAAAACTAACACTGGAAAACTGGCAGGAGCTGCAGCCGTATATTGCACTTGCCGATTATCATGAATACAATTCCAATACCATGACAATGCTGATGTGGACCAGCATGTATGAGGTCTATTTTGAAACTTATCCCAACTATGCCATCGCCTATACCTGCATGCCGCACCGTGAACCGGTCTGGCTGATGCCATATTGCACAAGGGATCATCGTTTTGAGGCTGTTCATGCGATCCGCACCTATTCTCAGAAGCATGGAATCGCCTTTGAAATTCATTCCATGACCAAGGAATTTAAAAACTGGCTGGTGGATACCTATCCGATGGAATTCCTTATATGGGACTGCTATGACGCAAGAGATTATGTATATGACCGCAGGCAGCAGGAAACATTGTCCGGTAAAAAAATGCAAAAGCGCAGAAATCACTTCCACGCCTTTTTAAAGCAGTATGAAGGACGCTTTGTTTACCGGCAGCTTGATGAAAGCACCAGAGAGGATGTCTATGCCTTTCTGCGCTACTGGCAGTCCTTCAAGGATGTGGATGACAGCATATCCGCCGAGGATACCGGAATTCATCTTTTGCTGGAGCATATAAAGGAGCTTCCGATCGAGGGCGGCTGTATCTATATTGACGGCAGACTGGAAGCATTTAACATTGCATCACGGCTGTCGAAGGATATGATTCAGATTCATGTGGAAAAAGCGAATCGTGAAATTCGCGGTCTGTATATCGCAATTCTAAAGCTGTATCTGGAAACACTGGAGGAGGACATCGTGTATGTCAACCGCGAGGATGATATGGGACTGCCCAAGCTGCGAAAGGCAAAGACGGATATGCAGCCGGTATGTAAAATTCAGAAATTCGGAAGCGTACATCAGGCGCTGAAAATCCAGCAGGCAGATGCTGCCTGGACAAGGAAAATCCGCTCCCTGTGGGAACAGCAGTTTCAGGAGGAAACGGCAGAAAGCACCCAGTTTTATTTTGAGCGCCTCTACCGTGAGGAAAACTGCCTTCTGCTGGTCAGTGAGGAGGAGCTGATCTGCATGCTGCAGCTTCGCCCCATGACAATCGTTCTGGATGGAAAGGATGTCCGTGTACCGTTTATTGTAGGAGTCGCCACCAATCCGGAGTATGAAGGCTGCGGCTATATGGGGATGCTGCTGCGGTATGCCTTAAAGACGGTACAAGGGAAGGCTCCGTTTGTATTACTGCAGGCTTATAACTGGGATTTGTACAAGAGCTTCGGATTTATTGAGCAGTATCAACGGGTTCGCTGGAAGCTGAAAAAACAGAGTGACGCTGCCGACGGCGGCACATGGAAGCAGGTAGAGGATGCACAGGATCTCTTAACCATGTATCTGCACTTCTGTGAACAGAAAAACGGCTGGCGGCGACGTGATCTGGCATATTATAAGAATCAGTTTCTTCCCAATGCGGCAATCTGGAATCAGAAAATCCTCGTCTATTGGGAGGATAACCAGCCAAGGGGATACATCGTACAGGAGGAATCAGCACAGGAGCTCCATATTCGTGAGTGCATCTATGCGGATGAGGAAGCCCTGCAGCATATGATTCGGTATTTGGCACAGGAAGAAAAAACGGTTTATGTCGATCTGGATACAGAGGCACAGGTGGAGGGCCGCAGGAAGCCGGAAACCTGTATGATGGTAAAACAGCTTGGGAAGCAGACATTTCCACAGGATTGCCTGTTTATTCGGGAGGAATTGTAAATAAGCTGCCTATGCCCTTATTATGAATGCAGAATGACTTATCTCCTCGATCTGACACTGTGCCTGCCGGAAGCCAGCAGTGCAGGAAGCCGGACAATCTGTGCACATAATTACATAAGCTTTTGAAAAAACAGCAGAATTGCTGTTCATCTGAAGAAAAAGGAAATCTCAAGCCAGCCTTTATACGGCATGGAAAGGGATTTCCTATTTTTTTGCTTACAGTCTGATTTTCTTACGCTTCCTTTAATAGCTCTTTCAGCTTTTCCACAGCCTCCGCAAAGCTACGCACAAAATATCCGTGCTTCAGGATTGCACCCAGAACATAATGATTCATCCCCATCGTCGGTACCGCATAGCAGTTGGCAGACTGCAGACGGATATCACTGTTGATACCGATAATAATTTTCGTATCCGATTTGATTGCGATTCCCAGCTCCACCATGACACCGGCATCCTCATTTGTCAAATCCGCTATGAAGATATCACACGCTTCCACAGCCTGTGTATCTCCCTCATAAATCATTTCCGGTGTCGGCAGGGATTGCTTGTTTTCGTTAAACGGCTGATCGATCGGATTGAAAATATCCAGCTCTGGAAATTCTCTTCGTAACATGACCCCTTCCGCTTTACGCTGGGCAACCTCTGCCTCATTAAACAGCGACCCTGCTACATAAACCTTTAACATCTGCATCACTCCTCATCTTTTCAAACTGCATTATACTATAGGATGCAGCTGTCCGTAAACGAAAACACCTTCCTGTTTTCTGCGTGACTGCCGCCTCATAACTGCTATAAAATTGCTCATAGCATTCCACTATCTGCCTTTTTTTGTGTATTGTGCTGTTTTATGTTAGCTGTACCGCTGTCAGCTGCTTTCTTCTAAAAAGTATATGGCAAATATGCGCAGTTGCTTATTCGTCCTGCTTTTTTTATACTATATACAGGTCATGACCTACTGCCTGGATTTTCCGCACGGACGCCGTCTCCTTCCTTTTACACGTGTGGAAAACCCGGCAGTTCAGCAGTGTTCAGGACTCTATTTTGCAGAAAATATGTTTCTTTTGGACTTCCTATGTATATCCTGTATATTTTTTCATCAGCATATGTAAAAAAGTGCGCAAATTGCATAAAACCTATAAGAAACATGATACAATAATTTAAAGGAAGGTGGTATTGTATGAAAGGCTATCAGCTGAAAATCACCCTGAAGGGTACATCGCCTCCCGTGTGGCGCCGTATCTGGATTCCGGCAGATATGACATTCCGAAATCTGCATGAGGCGATTCAATATTTATTTGGATGGATGGATTATCATTTATACGATTTTGAAATTGCCCGGGAGCATGTGAAGATCCTGTGCGATGATGGAGAAGCCTTTGAATTTGAAAGAGATACGGTTTTTAAAGATATGGATACCCCGCTGCATACCTATCTGAAAGAAAAGATGAAGCTTGTATATACCTACGATTATGGAGATAACTGGGAACATGTCATTCTGGTTGAAAAGCAGAATGAGGAGGCACTGTCCCAGATAAAGCTTCTGAAATGGAAGCAGGATAATCTTGCGGAGGATGCCGGAAATGTGGACGGCTATCAGGAAATCGTTGCGAAAGCGGCAGATGAAACAAACGAAGAGCATGAGAAAATGAAAAACTGGCTGGAAATGCAGCATATTCCCTTTGATGAGGAAATGGTGAGGGAGGATCTTGCCTCCATCACGCAGGAGGATATGTATTTCACATTGAGTCCGGAAGCCGGAATGGTTCTTAATGAAGCACTTGCCGCATTCATCAACCAGCTGGACAAGATGGAGCTTTGCGGTATGAGTTTGATAACAGCAGATGATCAGGAAACAAAAAAGGTGCTTGTAATCGCTCAGTATGAGGAAGGTTATAATATGCAGCTGTACGAGAATGAGACGGATTATATGCGCGGCGTGGAAAGTACACCTGAGCTGCCCGGCTATAATCTGTATGCCAACGGTGTAAGCATCATCTGTCTGGATCAGGGCTTTCAAAGGGGAGATGGCTGGGTAAGCGAGGATGGAACCTGTATTGTCAAAATCATGCAGACAGGCTATCTTCCTATGGATCCGGATGATGAGGCGGCTTATGAAATTGCGAATGACCTGCACGATTTTCTGGATATCCTGCAGTCCTGCGGCCACCGCAACCTGCCGGATTACAACGAGGGGCGAATGCTGTCGGGTATATGGAAAAAGGATGGCACGCTGGATATCAGTTATCCGGAAATCCGAATGCTGAATGAAAACATCACACTGCATTTGCAACCGGATCAGGCTGCTCTGCTGAACAGGAAGAAAAAAACGATCAGGGAGCTGCAGGTCGATCTGATTGCGGATTTGTTAGAAACAGTAGCAGATATCCGCCTGCCCCTGTATCTGACTCTTGAAAATGAAGATTATCAGCTGAAAATACCGCTGGATGATGAGAGCTATCGCGGTTTTGAGGAGATGAGCAGAAGTGTCGTATCCTTACTCTGCGGATTTATGGAAGAGTATGGAAGGATTACCACACTCATCGTTAATAATGATAATATGGCACAGATGCTCAGCGGACTATGTGAGGATTTATCAATAAAGCTGCGTATTGAAGACTTTATGAGTGAGGCACAAAAGCTCATGATGGAGGAGGACCTGCACCACGACTTTGAAATGCTGAATACGCTGGCAGGTATGAGTGAGGAGGAATTTTATCAGTTTCTCGATCAGCTCGATGAACACCAGCTGGAAGGCTTCAGTCAAATGATTGAGCAGTACATGGACAAATACGGACTGGACAGTGAGCATGACAGCCCGCTGCCGAAATTAAAAGCAAAAAAGCACTTCGATGCCTGAGTATTCTGTACGCAGAAGTCCTGTGATTGTCGAGAACAGAAGAAATGAAGCCAAGCCTTTTGATAAGAACAAAACAGTAAAAACGGAAAGCTGTATACATAGCATACGGCGCCTGCTCTTCTTATGCAATGCATAAGGTATCTTTCAGAGTGTTGAAAGACATACAATAGTCACAAGAGACTTATCCATTTGGTTATCATAAAGATTACATAAAAGGATCAATTCCATCGCTTTTATGAAAAGAAAACGATGAATCTGATCCTTTTTGCTATGCATGAGCTGTATCTTTTCCATCTTTAAGCAAGGGTTCATAATCAGAGTGCTTGCTTTGCTGTTCCTATAAGATAATAAGACACCTCATGTTTGCTTTCCTACGCTGTGACTGCAAATATTGTTCAAGATAAGGCATTGAAGAAAGAGAAGAAGGAACACACCGATGTTCAAATGCGCATTCCATAAGCACTTTTTTCATGCTCGCGCTCAGCTTCCAACCGGCATTTGCATGTCATCATCTGTTTGAGAATTGTTTAAAACTTGAAGCTCTCATTATAGTAATCCTGCAGCTGCTTTTGATATTGCTGTGGGGTCACATTACAGATTTCACGAAAATCATGAATGAAATGTGCCTGATCATAAAAGCCGCACTGCTGGGCAATGGCAGTCAAAGTAAGCTTTTGTTCCTTCAAAAGACTGACAGCCTGATTGATGCGCTGTATTTTCTGTATGGTTTTCATACTGCAGCCAAGGCGCTGCTGCACCAGACGCTGCAGATGCCGGCGGCTGTAGCCGAAGCTATCCATTACATCGGCGATACGCGCCTTACCGGAAAGTCCCTGCATAAGAGCTGCCATTGCATCATCCTGTTTGTTCATCATGGAGAGAAAAATGGTATCGAGCTGCTGAAAAAAGGACGCTTCCCCTTCCGCCTTGTCATAGGCTTCCATAATCAACGCATGACATCGGTGATTCACCTGCTTCAGCTCGATGCGCATATCACGATACGGATATTGGTCTGCCAAGAATAACGCATGGGAGCCTGAGGGACGAAATTCCACAAAATACTGAACCTGATTCTCACCCTCCTTTTTCCAGACGGTCACCATTCTGGTTGTCGGTCCCCAGTATTCCAAATCCAGACTGCTATCCTGCTTCATATTCATGACAATACAGCCGCTGATATCCGGAACCAGATGCAGCTGCTCGGTTATCATGTAGTGACTGTGACAAATCGTATAGTGCGCAATATATGGTCGCAGCAGGGGATGCGGCAACAGATACGTATGCGTATCCGTTTTCCACAGACAATCCTGAATATCCTGCTTCAGCTTCATACTATTTTTCAATATACTGTATCGCGATACAGTCCAGACCCGTATGCGCCGCAATTACGGCACTGATGGTATTGATTCTGATTTCTAGGCGGCTGTTTCTCTCCAACAGCTGTCTGCGGATATCCTCCGCTTTTTCCAGACAGCCGGAGTGAATCACATACACATAGCCTTCCCTGCCTGCCAGCTTTTCACTAATCGTATCCACAGCATGAGCAGCTGCCTTTTTCTCTGTACGCACCTTTTCCAATACGTCGATTTTTCCCTGCGTGGAGGGATCGATAATAAGCACAGGCTTGATTTTCAAAAGACTAGCTGCAGCGGCTGCCAGCGGTGTCAAACGGCCTCCCCGTTTCAGATGCTGAATATCATTCGGCAGAATCAATGTTCCGCTCGTCCTGATCAGCTTACTCAAAAGCTCACTAATTTCGGCACCGCTTTTTCCTTCATCTGCATATCGTTTTGCCAGCAGTGCTTCATGTCCCTGCAGATCACAGGTTGTAAAATCCTCGATATGAATGACTGGTATACCAATCTCTCTTGCCATTACCTGAATGGTGTTGAAGGTCGATGAAAGACCGGATGATAAGGGAACCGATACGATTTCTTCATAGCCCTGTTCCTTGATTGTACGTAGTGTAGCCTCGATAACACTGCCCACCGGCATACTCGTTTTCGGAGTATGCTGTTTACGCAAAGCTTCATATAATTCTTCCGTACTGATATCCACACCATCCTGATATGAGTGTTCCTCATCAATTACCTGTAATGGTAGAAGGAATATCCCATGCTCCTGTGCCTGCTGAATCGTCATAGCACTTCCGCTGTCCGTTAATATTGCTGTTTTCATATCCTGACACCTCTTTCATAAACTTACTTATTCATAACACACTCCTATTTTACACCAAATTACTCGGAAATGAAAATTAAAGTTTGTTTTGGTCTGTGAAAGAGAAAGCATATAAGCTTCTTAACTAAATATTTCATGAAATCGTGTAGTTTCTATAAGAAATTATCACACACCGAATGCTGTTCATTTGTTTCGACACAATTCTTCTGTGTACTTTACTGCTTTCATACATACACACTTTGGCGAATTCTTCTGTTATCGTCTTTTCCTGCAGCTTGTTTTACTGCACACTCATGACCACTGTGTATTTTTCTGTCATTTTGACAATCACTCTCGCTTGTCTTATGATATGTACGTGAGATAGCAATCACGTTCGATCAAAGTGTTTTATTATCTGTGGTGGAAAGGAGTACAGATATTCCTTATATCTGATAGTGAAGCAACATGAAATATTTATGGAAGGGTTCCTTTGTGGACAAGGAGGATATCCACATCGATCTGCATGATCGCGGGTATCAGTTTGGAGATGGTATCTACGAGGTAACACATGTTTACAATGGTGTGCTATTCGCACTGGATGAGCATATCGACAGATTGATAAACAGCGCTGCCTTTATCGAATTAAATTTACGGCATACAAAGGATGAAATCGCTGCATTCTGTAGAGGACTTGTAGAACAGAATCACATCGAAAACGGGTATATTTACCTGCAGGTAACACGTGGTGATGGAACGCTGCGCAATCATGGATTCTCCATGTATGAGGAGCAGCAGCCGGTATTCTGCGGTTTTGCGCAAAGCAGTACACGCAGTGAAGAAAAGATGGTCAAGGGGGCTGATGCGATAACAGTGGAGGATCGCCGTTCTCTTATGTGTAATGTGAAGTCACTGAATCTGCTGCCAAACTGTCTGGCCAAGCATGCAGCACAAAAAAAAGGTGTCAGCAAGGCAATCATGGTGCGTGACAATATCGTTACAGAGGAAAAGTCCGGCAATATCTTCATCGTAAAGGACGGCATAGTTCTTACTCATCCCAATGGCGGAAAAATTCTTCCGGGTATTACGAAACAGCTGATCATCGAGCTTCTCCATCAGCACAATATTCCGGTATGGGAAAAGGAATTTAGCGAGGAAGAGCTGCTGCATGCGGATGAGGTCATGGTAACCGATACCAACAGTGAAATTGTTCCTGTTATCAAAGTCAATGATATCATTATCGGGAATGGTGCACGCGGTGAAATAACCAAAAAAATCCAAATGCTCTACAAATCCCTAATTGAAGAGAAATGTGGTAAACTGTAAGTATGTAATCACTACGGGGAAGAAACGAAGCAATGTTTCTTCCTTTTTTCCATCAGGAGGGTTTATGAAAAAATCAAGAAGAAGTCAGCTTCTGCAGCATATTGCAGAAATCACATCCATCGCTATTGCGAATAAAGAATATACTGGTATCAATACCGACGCCTTTACCATCAGTCTCGATCTGAATCTTGACCGTGCTAATGTCAGTCGTATGCTGAATGATCTGTGGCGGGAAAATATTCTTATCAAAATACAGGGACGCCCCACCTTTTATCTGCACCGTAAAACACTGCTGAAGCGCTATCCCAATTCCTATATACCAGCGCTCATACCTAAAAATGAAGAGCTTGCCACTTATCTGGAGCACTCGCTTGTACTCTCTCAGGAAACAGCGAAGGAAGCATTTACCAGTTGCATTGGGCATTCCATTCGGGAGAGTATGTATCCCATCATTGAGGACATCAAGGTCTTTCTCACCTATCCACAGACCATGCGCTCCATCATGATCTGCGGTCCGCACAAAAGCGGAAAGCATCATCTATTACGCTGTATCATGCAATATCTGAAAATTGATACAGAGCAGCTACTTCATATTGACTGCGCAGCAATCGCGTTAGGAAAGCTGACAATTTCTGACATTATGCAGCGAATCGATACAAGCCTTGATCAGGAAAAAAGCAACATCATCCTGTTTGAAAACCTGGATGCACTCACGGAACTCCCTGCAAGCATTACGACGATGGAAACCTTGCTCCGCTTTTATCAGCGAATGGCAGAGAGCAATGAGCTGAACCTGCTATTTCTTGCCGTGACTGCAATGAATGAACACTTTCTACAGCTGCAAAAGCTGTTTCAGAAGGTATATGAGCTCCCTGATTTGAATAGCAGAACATTAAAGGAAAAGTATGAGTTTGTGTTGTATTTTATGCAAAATGAAGCAGATGCAATCGGTAAGACGATTTCTCTATCCTCCTCCATTCTAAATTGCTTTGCGACTGCATGCTATCCGGGGAATCTACAGAATCTGATGCAGGAACTGCGACACGCCCTTTCCTATGCATACATACAATCCTCACAACAGCAGGAAACCTTTATCACTATTGATTATCAGCATCTCTCAGATGAACTGCTTGCCAGTATCCGCAATGTATCCGATATACTTCCCATCATAGAAAGCATTACCTCCACACTGCAGGAAAAAAATCACTTTCTGATTCCGGAGACAGAATGTATTCCCCTGCAAAAGCTGCTGCACAGCTGTATTCAGGAGGATGGTATCCTGCAGGCATTCACACACCGGGAGCCAAGACTGTCCGAATACTGTAAGCAGGAGCTGCGCAATGCCGCAAAGCTGGAAATCAATCAGCTGTATTCACTGTCATTACAGAAGATACGGGACTGCATACAGCAGGTTTTGGATAAACATGCCTTCACAATACAGGAAAAGCAGCTGGATAAGCTGTGCATACGTATAAACAATCTATTTTCCATATTGAAGCATCACTCCTATTCCACCGCGTTCGTCCCCGATATGGATATGCAGGATACTGCTATACAATTGCTTTGTGAGGAAATATGTGAAGCATTAAAACAAACCTTTGATAGAAAGCTTCCGGATATGGAGCAGTTGTTCATGTATTGTTATCTGTTGTATTCCAGAGAGCATCACATAAAGGGCAGCATCGCTGTTTTGGTTGCCTGTCAGGGTGAGGGAATTGCTGAAAAATATGCCACCCATGTAAATACTATGAAGTATCAGGTGAAATGCCGGTACATCGATGAAACTGGTACAGCATCCACAAGAAATCTGACAGCCTTTCTCAGTACCGTTGTGGATAAGGTAAGGGAAATTGATGAGGGAAGCGGTGTTGTCATCATTACCGATTTTAATCCTCTGCTTGATTTTGATTCCGAAATTCGCAGCAGGACAGATATCGAAACGGTAACGCTTTCCCCAACCTCACTGCCGCTTCTGATTCAGGTGATGAATATGGTGAACAATCCATCTATACAGCTGGAGGATATACGGAATTATGACTATGGAACCGCCCTGCAGATACCGCAGAGCGATTCGACAGGCTATGGTATTGAGATACAGAAAACGCTGGATGATGTAGCGGACAAAATTCTATCAGAATCTCTTGTATTCCTGAATCCGAAGAAAGCTACAATGGCATTGTTTCGAGTATTGATGAAAATTTATGAGGATCTCGGACTAAATTATACTGATGAAATATCCATCCGTTTTATTTTCCACAGTGCGTTTATGATTGAGCGTGTAATTCGTAGAGAACCGTTGATCTATAAAAATACAAACAGTATCATTTCCACAAACCGTGAGGTTTATACTTCCATTGACCGCAACATGGAGCTGGTGAATGATGTATTCGGTATCAGCATTCCATCCAGTGAAATTGCACGACTTTCTGAAATTTTTGTTGATCTTATCAATGGTTGTGAACAGGAGGAATGTAGGACAGGCATTGATTGATACCAGGCAAAGCCATCATAATCATCTCATATCGCAATGCACTTATTGTTTCGATATCAACTATCATAGATCATTCTAAGGCGATTCCTGATAAGCACCAGTAAAAGGCTGATCCTGAAAAGTCAGCCTTTTATCTTCTATTTCTGTTCGTATCATCACGTTTTAAATACGTTTTTTATTACTACCAACACATGATAAATGTTTCCTTATTGCAGGTACTGCAGACCGCTTCTGCTTGATTCTTAACCTTAATACCGTATAGGCAGCATATTTTTTAAAATCAATGCAGCATAATCAAACGCAGGTACTACATGGAAAACAGGATGCATCTCTGCACCCTGTTTTCATTTTCTATAAATATCAATAATGCGGCGTATTTCCGCTGCATTATTCGCGATTTCCTCTTGTGTCCCTTTTGTAAGCAAGCCACCGAAGCCTACACAGGAAATCCCGTTTTCCAGCCACTCCTCTAAATTATCAAGACTTGCACCGCCACTTGCCATTAACGGCATTTCCGGAATCGGTGTTTGAATGATTTTCGCAAGCTGCGGCCCATAGAAATTGGAAATCGGAAAGGCCTTGATATAGGAGGCACCAACCTCTAACGCCTCCAGCATCTCTGTAATGGTCGTACAGCCTGGTGCGTATGGTATCTGATAGCGATTGCACATACGCGCGACCTCCCTGCTGAAATTCGGAGCAATGACGAATTTCGCTCCTGCCAGAATTGCCATACGGCAGGTTTCCGCATCCAGTATTGTTCCGGCTCCGACTAGCATAGTCTTTCCAAATTCATGATTCAGTGCCGCAATGACATCTCCTGCATTGGGGAGTGTATAGCTGATTTCCATCACATCAACACCACCCTGCAAACAGCCTCTTGCAATTTCCTTTCCCCGTTCAATACTCTCTGTACGAACGATTGCCATAGCACCGCATGCCTCCATACGGTTCACTATATCTGCTTTAAACATATTACATCTCTCCTTCCTGCACATAGTACTGCAGCATTTCCCGAATTTCAGCCAATACAGCCTCATTCGGCATAATGATTGGTTTTCTGCATTCTCCAGCCGCTATTCCAGCCATATTCATAGTAGCCTTTAATACCGACGGTATACTCCCCAGCTTCAACACCTTACGCAAAGGCTCGATCTTTTCCTGCATCATCTGCGCCTCTGCCAGCTTTCCTTGTTCAAAATATCTAATGATAGCCACATCAATATCGGTTAGCAGATTACTGGTAGCCGCCACTGCCCCCTTTGCCCCCAGCTTCAATGCCTTTAGTATCAGGGAATCACTCCCACTGAGGACGGCAAATTCCATCTCCCTTGTAAGCTCTATATACTGTTTAATCTGTTCGATATTACCACTGCTGTCCTTAATTCCGACAATATTATCATGACAGGCAAGTGCTGCTGCGGTTTGCGGTTCGATATTGTTTCCTGTATTTTTAGGAATATTATAAAGTATAATCGGTATGTTAACAGCATCTGCGACCGCTTCATAATGCTGTAATAGCTCCTGCTGGCTCAGCGGTACAAGAAACGGTGTAATTACACTGAGTGCAGTAATACCCGTCTGTTGCAAAGCCTGCGATAGCTCGATAACCTCCTGTGTGGAATTGCCGCCGCTTCCTGCATACACAGGAACTCTGCAATCAGCATATTCTACCACCATTGCGGCTAGCTTTACTTTCTCTTCTCTGCTTAAAACATGAAATTCACCGTTTGTTCCCAATATAAATATTCCATTAACCCCCTTTTGAATGAGACGTTCCACCAGCCCGCGTACCGCTTCCTCATCAATACTGCCATTTCTCATCGGTGTGACCATTGCAGTTATCAATCCTTTAACTGTCATTGCTGTTCCTCCCTTCGTGTGCGTTCACCAAGACTTCCTCCCGGATGCCATTTTAAATAATCCTTTCCGGTGATATTTTTACGATATTGCAGCAGAACGCTGAGACTCTGCAGCACAAGCAGCTCTACCAAAATACTGGCTCTCGGCGGTTTATTAAGACGATCGCCTTCCTGCTCCACATGAGCATACAGCTGTGCATCACTGTTTGCATACAGCCAGGAATCAGTATTTCCACAGACTGCAATGATTACGGCACGATTTTGCTTCAGCGTCGTTACCGTCTGCTTCAGTTCCGCAGTATTCCCGGAATTGCTGATGACGATGACCACATCCTGCTCGGCCACCTGACCGGCACTTCCATGAACCGCCTCTGTCCCATCCAGAAAATAAGCCGGTGTGCCGGTTGACGAGAGCAGAGATGCAGCATAGCCTGCAAGATGCGCAGGCTTTCCGATTCCCGTCACATGAATACGACAGCCTTTCTGTTCCGCTTCCTGAATGAGATTTCCAGCCATTTCCAGCTGCTTCATATCATATGCTTTCACCGCCTCGTGCAGTTGCGCCTCCGCAAGCCGCATAAAGCTTTGTATTTCTTTTATATGCTCCATACTTCCTCCTTTTTATACAATCTGTTTCCGAAAGTTTCCATATACCTGAATTTGTGAGCTGACGATTACAAACGCTTCCGGATCTGTTGTCTGAATCAGCTTCACCATATTCTGCATCTGATCCCTTGTCACGACACTGAGAAGAATTTCCTTCTCGGCCTTTGTATATGCACCAAAGCCGTTCCAGCAGGTGATTCCGCGCTCACTGTAAGCAAGCAGACGCTGACGCAAAAGAGCACTGTTCTCTGTAAAAATCATCAGCTCAACCTCAATATTTCTTTTATGGATACGATCCACGGCAAACGACAGCAGTGTAGAGTGGATCATAGAATACACAGCTGTTTGGAAATCATAAAATAGTAAACAGAGCAGATAGACGGATGTATTCACCAACATATAAATACTGCCAACGCTTCCCTTGTTGCTCTGGGAAAGATAAATACCAATCACGTCAATGCCTCCTCCGCTTCCCTTTCCATTAAAGGTCATCACTGTACCAATCGCACATAAGACAGAGCCCACAATGACAGCAACCAGCGGATCCTGCAGGAGCAGCTCACGCTGCACAGGTATCAAAGATAGCATCAGGCTCTGCACAGCAATCGTCAGCAGCGTCATTACGGCAAAGCGCCTGGATACATAATGAAAGGCAAACAAAAAAATGAGAATATTTAAAAGAAAATTGATGATACCGGCAATATCAAAGGGAAACTGCATACCGCTGCATACCGTTATGAAATCTCTGAGCAGCTGAGCAATCCCCATGAAACCCGCACTATACACCTGTACAGGTATCAAAAATATATTCAACGATATTGCAAACAATACTGAACCCAGCAAAACCTGCAGGATATCCTTAACAGTTTCCTTCGTCATGTACATAAACCCGTTGAACGCGTTTCCCCATTCCACAGGTAACCTCCACCGCCGTTCCACCGGTTTCCCGTCCAAGCAAATTGGCACTGATGCGCTGTGTTCCCTCACTGCCCAACACTGTAATGGTATCATTCACCCTAACATCTGGGATATCAGTGATATCGACCATCATAACATCCATACAAATTTTACCAAGAATACGTGTGCGTTTACCGTGTACTAATACATACACCTGATCCGAAGCATACAGACACCGGGAATATCCGTCCGCAAAGCCCAGTGATACAACAGCGATGCGCATTGGCTGTGGGGTGATAAAGGTTCTGCCATAGCCGATGCCTTCTCCCTGCTTTACATCACGTATTGCATAGATGCGTGCTTTCCAGTTGACAATCGGTTCCAGCTTCAGATATTCGATATCCGCATCCGATCCCAGTCCATACAGATACAGTCCCACCCGCACCATATCCAGATGCATTTCCGGATTGGTGAGCGTTGCCTTGGAATTGCAGCAGTGACGAATACCGGGATCTATATGATCTTCTTCAAGACGATGCAACATATCACAGAACAGCTGATACTGCCGAGCAAGAAAGGCTTCATCCTGCAATGCTTTACTGCCGGCAGTTGAAAAATGTGTGTAAATGCCGGTAATCTGTAGCTGTGGCAGTTCATATAATGTCCGCACTTCTTTGTAGGCCTCTGTAATACGCTCCTCCTCGCATGCGATCCCCAAGCGATGAAAGCCGGTATCCAGCTTGATATGCATAGACAGGCGAAGCTTTTTCTGTTCACACAGCTCTGCAATATGCAGAGCATATGAATAGGATAGAGCACTGCAGGTGATATTCTTCTGTGCTGCCTCCTCTATATTGCTGTCATCAAGAAAGCCGAATACCAGAATGGGAGTTGTGATGCCCTGATCACGCAGCTCTCTGGCCTCATAAAAGGATGCTACCGCAAACCAGTCACTCATATCCTCGATTGCTTTTGCGATACGGACTGCCCCGTGTCCATAGCCATCAGCCTTCAGCACAGCTAACAGCTTGGTATCCTTTGAAAGCAGAGCTCTTACTTTTCTTGTATTTTCTTTCAGCTGTTGCAGATTCACCTCTGCATAGGTGCGATAAGGTAATACCTTCATATATTGTTCACGTATGAAGCATGTAAGATACGCCTCATACCTCTCCTTTCCTTCGCCTTTTTGAAAAAATGGATCAATGCTGTGCATAGACCCAAATTACATTAGAATATTCCAATCAGTACACCGAGCGCACATACAGCAGCCAGAATCAGTATGATTTTTACTGCGGATACCTTTTTGTTAAGAAGATATACAGAGAGCAGAACCATACTCAATGGCAGTATGTTTTTTAATATCACATCCAGCACATCCGCCTGCAAGGCAATCTTGCTTCCCTTCCCCAGAACAAATTCAAGCGGTGAGCTCAGCGTAACATAGCTGGCAGCCAGTGCCCCAAGTGTAATTCCACCCAATGTGGAGGTCATAGTTGTAATCCAGTTCAGCTTACCACTGGAGAAAATTTCCTGAATACCTTCTTTTCCTGTATGATAAGATTTCTTAAGGAGCCAGATGGCAAACGGCCAAACGATCGCTACCAGAATACCCTCTAAAAGGAATGGCGCAATCAGATTACCTGTCTGACCGATACTGATACAAAAGGCAGTAACGATTGGCGCAATGGTACCGGCACGAACGGAATCTCCCAAGCCTGCCAGCGGTCCCATCAGACCTGTTTTTAAAGAATTGATTGCTTCATCGCTGATAGGTGCTCCATTGGCACGCTCCTCCTCCAGCGCCAGTGTAATACCGTGAATCGCAAGACCGCAATAAGGCTCAGAGTTATAAAATTGCATATGCCGCTTACAGGCAGCTGTCAGCTCTTCCGGATTATCCCCATACAGCTTCACCAGCACCGGAGATATGGCATAGAAGAAACCGGGAGCCTGCAGCCGCTCATAGCTGACACTCGCTTCCTGAAAAAACACCCATCTCCACCAGACCTTCATGAGGTCTTTATTGGTAATTCTCTTTTCCTGTTTTACTTCATTCCTTATTTCTTCCATGATTATTCACCTGTCCTTTTTGAAGATAGATCCGTATAGAAATAGGCAATGATGATTGCAAACAATGCTACAACGATCATTGAGAATCCCTGATAGGTCACCATCAGGAAACCCAGCAGAAAGAATAGAATAACCGATTTCTTGGACATCAGCATACGCAATGTCATCCCGATACCAACAGCAGGCAGCACACCCCCGATGACCTCCAGCATATGAAGTGGCATACCGGATAGTGAATCAATTGCGGTTTTTGCAACATCTGCACCAAAGTATACGACCAGTGCCACCGGAATGGTCATCAAAAACGCAGTCGTAATCTGTGGCGGCCATACATGCAGAAAGTTCATCCGTTTCACATCACCGGTTTCTGCTGCCTTATCCATCATGTGAACAAAGATACAGTTTTTCGTCATGTGTACCGTCCAAAGCAGATTTCCCAAAAGACCTATCGGTACCGCCATGGATACTGCAACCTCCGGAGAAGCACCACTGGCAAGAGCCAGAGCTGTGCCCACGATACCTGCAAGCGCAGAGTCAGTCGGCATCGTACTGCCGACCATGATCACGCCGATAAACGGAAGATTGATAGCAGAACCGATGATCAAGCCCTGCACAGGATCCCCCATAATCAAACCGACAATCGCCCCGTTTACCAGCGGCTGACGGACATAATTCCCCATGAATGCTGTCAGCCATGGCGTACCACTCTGACACAGGAAGTATAAAAACCCAATCAGAATCGCCTGAATTACATTTATATGCATACGTATTCCTTACGGCTGTTAGCTATACAGTATACAGCCGTTTCTCCTTTCGTTTCAAATAATTTATTGTATTAAAGATATTTCCCTAAATCCTCAGCCTTTTCCGTAGGAACGACCTGTACCTTCATCATCAGCTCCATCTTTCGAAGCTCTCGAAAAACCTCACGTTCCTCATCAGAAGCGGCAATATTTTTATAAAGCTTGCTTCTTCCGGCTTTCATCCCCATACCCCCGACATTGAGATATTCCAGCTTTACGCCGTTGTTCAGCAAAGTCAGAATTACCTGCGGTGTTTTGACCAGAATCAGAATTTTCTCCCCTTTTCCATCCTCCTTTAGATAGGCTGCAGCATCTGTATCATTGAATACCTTCAGGGAAATCGTTGATGGTATTAGTGATTTCATCATCATGACCACAAAGGTATCCTTGCAAAGCTCGTTGTCGATAATAACAACCTCATTGGCATCACACTGCTTCAGCCAGGCAGTCATGACCTGTCCGTGTATCAGACGGTCATCAATTCTTGCAAATACAATTTGTTTCATAATTCTTCTCCTTTACGTTGTGCGAATTCTTCCATTCCCACGATTGACTTACAGCAGCGTGTCCAGAGGAATCCCTTTTTCTTCCGGAACAATCTGTATTTTTACCGATATACCGCTGTGACAAAGCTTTTTTAATACTTCCAGTTCTTCATCCGATGCACATATATTCTTGTATAGTACCTTTCGGTTTTCCCTTGCCCCCATACCGCCGATGATGATTTCATGAAGCTCGATGCCTCCCTCCAGCAACAGATAAAAGGTTTGCGGATATTTTGCCAGTAAAACAAGTCCGGCACCGTCATAATCTCGTAGATATGCAATTCCTGCTTTTGTATCCAGCACCTGTATCTGAATACCTCTTGGTACCACCATAGTGATAAAGGAACGGATGAAGGTGTCGTGATAGGTTTCATCATCGATAATCAGAATATTTTTTGATTTTACAAAGCGTACCCAGGATGTCATCACCTGGCCGTGAATCAGTCTGTCATCAATTCGTGCCAATAGAATATTGCTCATAACGCTTCTCCTTTTACTGAATCATATCAGTATTAGAAACCTTGGCGAATTCTTCGAAAAACTCCTGAATTCCTTCCTTTCCGGCATTCTGTGCCATACGACTGATTGCATCAAGACCAAGGTCCTGCATGCGTCCGCTTAAGGCTTCCAGAATCATTGGCAGATTAGCGCCTGACATAATTCGGTATTCATGTTTTCCCTGCAGAGCGCGATAGCTCATTGTCGCCTGGTTATAAGGACTTGCCAGCAGCAGATCACAGAATACGACCACACCGTCACCATCATCCAGCTCGACGATTTTATCAGTGAGTTCTTTTCCGAAGACATCGATGCTGGTTTCGTGCAGAATGGAAATCGTATCAATACGTTCCTGTTTTCCCGCAATCAGCTCAATGCTGTCAAGAATTCCTCTGGCAAAGCCTCCATGGGTTGCAATTAAAAATCCAACCATGCTTCCTCCTGACTAAAGTAATCAATTACTTTGTATATTCCTATGTGTTCTATAGCACGATGCAAGATAGCAAGCGTCCGATCAAGAAAGCGATTACATCTGCTACACTCATAGTTTAATCATCTCCTTTTCCGCTGTCAAACTGCTCAGCTTTTACACAAAAATGGAATGTGTGGTCGTGAAAGTACTGTTATTTTTGCATGCATTTTATCATCCGTAATTACTGTGTAATCATAATACAGGTAAAGGACACATAAAGAAAACAGAGGAACACATATCTTCTTCATGTGTGTGCTTTAACAGGAAGCAATCTACACTATTTTTCTTTTCAAAAAGCAAAAGTCTGCAAAAAAAAACGGGAAATTCCCGTCGCATTCTATGATTTATTATCTAACCTTATATTCTGATGAAACCGATCCGGCAGCTCTTCTGCCTCATGTGCTTCCTGCAGCATTTCCACATATGCCGCAAAGGCTCGTTCAGCAGACTGATAGATACCGCTCTTTCGGATGATATTCGCCGGGTATGCCCCCTCGATCAGCCAGTATTCATTCCCTGTATCACTCTCCAGAAGCCATACCTCGCTATCGCCCGCTTCATCCGCAAAGCTTTCCACATACATGATGCTCTCCACAGTCTCCGGCTTCAAAATCCCTTCCGCATAGCTGCGCAGCTGTTCCTTCTTCACTGTTTCATTCATAAACGCTTCCCTCTTTCCTTAGTTTCTGTTATCTTATGATCTCTGCTTATGCCAGATACTGCAATGCATATCCCACAAAGACAGCCAGTGACAGCAGCATGGCATCCTCATCAATATCAAACTGTGCATGATGATGCGGCATTCCGGTATGACACGATTGAGAATTTCTGGAGCCGATAAACGCATAACAGCCCGGCACATGTGCCAGATAATCGGCAAAATCATCCGCCTGCATCATTTTCTCCTGATTATGAATTACCCTATCCTTACCAACCACTGCCTGTGCAACCGGTGTGAGTTCTTCAACTACCTGATAGTCATTGATCAGGGGTGCCGCAAAATCCCGGAATTCCACCTGAGCACTACCACCGTATAAGGAAGCTGTCTGCTGTGCAATCTCACATACCCGCTGATTGATATTGGCTCTTGTCCGGGATGAGAAGCTGCGTGTTGTCCCCTCCAGCAGCGCTTCCTTTGCCACAATATTATACTGCGTTCCGGCATGCAGCGTACCGATTCCGACAACCGCAGTATCCAGCGGAGACAGGGAACGCGATACGATGGACTGCAGATTTATCACGATTTGTGATGCGATATACAGCGCATCAACGCCCTTTTGCGGAGTGGACACATGTGCCCCTTTTCCCTGCACAACGATACGGAAATAATCACAGCTTGCATTGATTGGTCCCGGTGTCAGAGAGATTGTCCCGACATCCAGACTGCTGCACATATGGGCTCCAAAGATACGATCTGCCCCATCCAGACATCCTTCCCCGATAAAGGTGCGTGCCCCCTGGCCGATTTCCTCTCCCGGCTGAAAAAAGAAACGGATTTCACCGGCGAATTCATGCCTTCGCTCCTGCAGCAGCTTCACCGCATGCAGCAGTACCGCTGTATGGGCATCATGGCCGCACGCATGTGCATACCCGGAATTCACACTGCGATAGCTTTTATCCAGCAAATCCTCCATGGACAAAGCGTCCATATCCGCACGCAAAACAAGAACCTTTCCACTTCCTTTTTCTCCGCTTATGCTGGCAAAAACCCCGGTTTCTCTGATTCGGCGGTGTGCAACGCCAATCCGCGTCAGCTCCTCCTCTATTTTTGCGGCTGTCTCATATTCCTTCATGCTTGGCTCCGGATGCATATGAAACCAGCGGCGAAGTGCAATCAAAGACTTCTGCTCTTTTTTTATCCACGTATCTATCTGCATACCTGCCTCCTGTAATCTTTTGTTTTCTGTCATTTAATCGACTGTCGAACGAGCTTCCGGCTGTTCTGTACAGCGAAGAAGCCGTCTTGCGTGATAAAGCTTATCGGAGTTCTTTTCCTTCTGAATTATAAACGTATGATGGAAAAATGGCAAGTCGTGATTCTGCACAAGCGCATCAAACAATACTGTGTCTTTTCCTATACGCTCGCGTAGCAAAGGCTTCCGCAGGAGCTTTTATTCCACAATGCCAGCTAAACATGCCGTGTGCAACATGGCTTTCCACACGTAAAGCCAAAGCAGCGAACGCATAAAAAAACGATTTATATTTGTATAATTACGCAGGAATGTTAAAATAAAGAAAAGGATGATTATCATGAAAAAACAGCTACGCACGTATCCTAAACCATACATCTATACCCTGTATTCACCACATGCACCGCATGAGGCGCTTCTCTTTTACAAACGGGACCGCCGGAAACAGCATTCCCGGTGAAAACTACGATTATGAGCAGGATACGCCCCTTTTTTATGATTGTTCTCATCATCCTGAGCTCCTCATTCTTCCTTTCCTTTATCAACCGCTATGATAACAAATATTACAATGTACAGGCTCCAGTAAAAAACGGACAGCTTTTAAGCAATCAGCTGAGGCTGGAGGATAATGCACTGTATTCTCTGGTGGATAACTGGCTGTTTTATCCACACATCTACCGCAATGCAACAACCAATCAGGATGCCAGAGGTGTCTATACCTACCTTGGCCAGTACCCGGATTTCTCCATGCGTGATGCTTCACGCTCCCCTTACGGTGTATCCAGCTATCAGCTGAGCATTCCGGCGACAGAAAGCGGACAGACGATATCCATCTATTTTCCTGAAATCGATATTGCCTCTGAAATATGGCTGGATGATACACTGGTTGCTTCCAATGGCAATGTGAAAACAGCTCCCATCAAGGCCCGCATACAAAATACCGTCATTACCTTTTCCACAGAAAAAACACATACCCTTTATGTCATTGCGGCAAACGACACGCATTATTACAGCGGTATGTATTATCCATGCATATTATCCACCCCGCAGGGGATACAGAGCATGATTCTGCGAAAAGTCTTATTTTACGGATTCCTTGTATTTTCCTCTTTAAGCATTGGATTGTATTCCCTGAATTTATGGATCAGAAACCGCAGAGACAGCGTTTCCCGTTGCTTTGCGACAGCCACCCTTGCCTTTTCTCTGTTTGCATCCAGAGAGCTTCTCCGTATGTCTGGAATCTCTCATGTGACCATATTTTATGCCTTCATGGACGCGGCTTATTTTCTTATGATGTATAAGATTCTGGAAATCAATACCCTGCTTTCTCCTTTATCGAAGAAAAATCTGATTACCAGAGGAATGCGACTGCTTTCCATCGGTATGTGTATCCTGCCCTTTGCCAACCTGTTTATGCTCGGCAAAAATGCGGATGCCCTGCTTGCATATGGCTGGATCGTAGACGGCTTTAAATACATCAGTGTGCTTTATATTTTGTATACCACGCTGTATGGAAGCCGATACCGACGCATGGAGCTATGGCTGCTGGGAGCGAATACCTTTTATATTTTCGGTATTCTCTACACGCTGCTTGGCGCAAATCTCTTTGAACCCCTTTGCTATGGATGGCCGAATGACTATTTTTCCTTTTTCATTGTACTGTCTCTGGCAGCCCTCATGATTCAGCGCAGTGAACAGATGGCAAGGGAAAACGAACGGCTGACAATTCATTTACAGGAAACCGTAGAACAGCGAACGGAACAGCTGCACACACTGTTAAGTGAAAGAAAGGCCATGCTGGCAGAATTTGCCCATGATCTGAAAGCTCCCCTCAGCAGTATGCAATCCTTTATCGAGCTGATCCGTATGCAGGATACCCTGATTGATGATGAGGTTGATGGGTATTTAAAAATACTGGAACGAAAGGGAGCTGAATTACAAAATCGAATGACCGTCCTACAGAAATTCTCCTCTATGGATAAGGGGAGTCAGGATAAGCATGTTCTCGATCTGACACAGTTTCTGAAGCAGTTTCATGATTTTAACAAGGCAGATTGTGATGCGGCGGGAATCTACTTTCTGTATCTCTCTGCCAGGGAGCCCTGTCCTGTATTTGCGGATGAGAAGCAGCTAACGCGTTCGCTTGAAAACCTGCTGTACAATGCCTTATCCTTCACGGAGATGGAAGGAACCATCACCCTGTCCCTTTCCACAGAGGACAGCAATGCGCATATCGTTGTGGAGGATACCGGCTGTGGAATTGCACCGGACAGACAGGAACAGATTTTCCACAAGGGTGTATCTCTGCGGGAGGATTCCACAGAGCGCGGTCTTGGTCTTTACATCACCAAAAGTATAATTGCCGAGCATAACGGCTCCATCTGGGTGGAGTCTGACGGTGAGCACGGCTCTGCCTTTCATATCCTGCTTCCGCTTGCCTACAGCAACCTTCAAGAATCTGTCAAACCATAAGGCAGAGACTGGGTATGTGTGACTTTTCTGTTATAATAAAGTCAACGTTTGAAGAATGATTACAATACACAGAAAGGAATGAACGCATATGAAATGGTACGAAAAGCAGAAAAAGCTGTATACACAGAATCAGGAGGAACAAAAAAACACCCCTTTTGGGGACCGTGCATCTATAAGGGGGAACGACGCAGTCGACCATGCAGCTTTATCGGCTGCTGTGCAGGAGTCTTTAAAGAGTCAAAACGAGCAGCTGCAAACCGGAAAAAACGATGAGGCAGAGAGTTTTAAAAGCAAAGAAACCACGGTTATTCAGGAGCACACAACCTTACAGGGAGATATGAATACGGAAGACAATATCACCATACATGGTGTTTTCATTGGAAATATCAGCTGTGGCGGCGATCTGACGATCAGCGGCAGCGTGAAGGGAAATATAAGCTGTAAGAATGCTGTTATACAGCAGGCCAAAATAGAAGGGGATATCGTGTGTGATACACATCTTGAAATCAGTCAGGGCTCCTGTGTCCACGGCAATGTGAACGCCAAGCAAATACTCTGCGGCGGTCAGATCATCGGGGATACCCGAATCGAGGGGAAATCCCAGTTTCTGGCGTCCTCTGCGATTTCCGGTGACATTCAGACGCAGTGTCTGGAGGTGGAATGCGGCGCCGTGCTGCAGGGAAATCTTCAGGTACAAGCTTCCTGTTCTGCTTAACCATGACCCGGCTCATAATCGTTAAGCAGACAGGATTATCTATCGGAAACAACAGCTGACATGAAGTCATAAAGCGACTGCCCTGCCTATCGTAAAACGTAAGCCGTCATCACGTATCAGCCTGAGGCTAGTACATACAGCGTAGCAATCAAAGCTCGTAAAAGACACGATGTTTATGAATATTTGATATAAGCACAGTGCTTTGTTTCCATATCAAGACCACAGTAGATATCCACAGCCAAATTAAAACATCGTGTTTGTTTCTGAAACGTACACGATGTTTTTTCATCCTGAAACAGGTGGTTCCACGAACTTATAGCCCTTGCCCCAGACGGTCTGAATAAACATATGATCCGCCCAGGCCTCCTCCAGCTTTTTACGAAGATTGGCGATATGTACCTGCACTGTATGTGTGGAATTCATATCCGGCATCTTCCATACCCGCTGGTAGATTTCCGATATGGTATACACATGCTCCGGTGTCTGTGCCAGCAGTACCAGGATATCAAATTCCGACATGGTTAACGGAACCCTGTTATCCTGAATCTGTATGGTTCTGGCATCCAGATTGATCCGGAGTGGGAAAAAATTCAAAATCTTCTGTCTGGAGGGTATTTGATAATACTGCCGTATCCTTGCCTGTATGCGAAGATACAGCTCTTCCAGAGAAAACGGTTTGGTAATATAATCATCCGCTCCCATCAGAAATCCATTCTTCAAATCCTCCTGTGAGGAAAGATTCGTCAAAAACACGATGGGCACAGAGCTGAAGCTGCGTATTTTCCGACACAGATCAAACCCGCTTTCCCCCTTAAGAAGCACATCCAGAACGATACAGTCTATCGTTTCCTGTTTCAGCACCCGAAGACCCTGTGAACCGCCGGTGGCAGTAAATACATCCTCATTGTTCTTCTGTAGATACTGCTCTGCAGCAAACAGTACATCTTTATCATCATCAATGATAAGAATCTTACTCATGATCCATCCTCCATGTCATTCTTATTGTATATTGTATCAGAAAAGTGAATGACAAAACATGGAAAACCGGATGGCTTGAAACTTTCTTGAACATTTAGGAAATTTGAAAAAAGGCTTTGGCATTGTCATAGAATACCTTTTGAAGTGCTTCTTCATCCAGACCGCTGACGATCACCTTCTGCATTTCCACTGACGGATGATGAAACGGGCCATCAGTGCCGAACAGGATACGATCTGCACCGACACTCTCGTATGCCTCTTTGATTTTTGTATGCATCGGCATACCGCTCATTTCCAGATACAGATTCGCATAGCGACGAGCCATTTTCAGGCTTGCGTCGATATACACACCGTGTCCGTGTCCCATATGAATCATCATCACCTTGACATTGGGAAAGCGCTCTGCGAGAAGCGCAATACTCCAGGGAAGGGAATAGGGTGGATGTCCGCAGTGAATACAGACAGGAACCTGATAGTGCTCTGCCATCTCCATGATAGGATCAACACATACATCGTCCGCCACAAAGGCATGCCTGAGCGGATTCAGCTTTACTGCCTGAAAGCCTTTCTCCAGATACTGCATCAGCAGCTGTGTGCAGTTTTCCTTGAGCGGGTTAACATACACAGCACCAGCAAAACGATCCGGCCATTCGCTGATTGCCCGGTATACGGCCTCATTATTCTGGGAACAGATAACCGTTTTCTCAATCTCATACATATCCATCAGCTCGAGAAGCTGTTGTGGAGTCGCCGCTACATTTGCCCAGCCGCCGATTTCACCGATATGCGCATGTGCATCTATTTTTTTCATATACGTTTCTCCTCAAAAAATGAAAGCATCTCCGTGCGGGACAGCATCGCAGATAGTACCGTAAAAAGGACGAGTCCGATGACTGTCTGCATACAGATTCTCGCAACAGAGGCGATTGCAGGTACAACCCCGGTCAGGGGTATTTTAACAAGTGTATAAGCAATAATCTGAAAAACGCCTCCCGTTCCCGCTGCAATCAGTCTGTTTTTTAATCGTGATTTCTCCAGTAAAAGTCCCATGATCCAGCCCATGGCATATTTTATAATAAAGGTTGGCAGCACCCAGACAGCGGCACCGCTCAGCAAATCGGATAAAGCACCACCAAGGCCGCCGGCCAACGCCCCCTGTTTTCTCCCCAGAACCATCACCCCCAGAAAAATCATACAGTCCCCCATATGCGTGTACCCTCCGGTTGCCGGATTGGGTATCTTTATAATATAGGTTGCGGTAAATATCAAAGCTGTCATAAGTGCTGTCATTGCCAGCTCCTTTGTCTTTTCATGCTGCATACAAGCTCTCCTCTCTATGAAATTGTATACATTCTACCATTAAACTGTATATTGAAAAATGAACAGTTTTACGAAAATAAAAGATAACAGTTTTATTAGCATAAGAGATGGATTTGTTTGCATTCGATAAAAGCTATCCACTCATTAAGGGCAGCTGTTTTCAATATGTTTCATCAATGGGAAAAGCATGCACATTTCCTTACAGTATAAGCATATAAGGTAATTGTGTTTGAAATCACACCACGATTGTATGCTTCTTGTCAGAGAATGCACGATTTACACCGTATATGAAAAAGCGATTTCCCATTGCATCAAGAGAAGGAAATCGCCTTTCATTATTTTTTACAGCTGAACATTTTCTTATTTAAAGAATTCGTTATTTTCAATGAAATTTATAAATGCCCTGCACTGCTCTGCCAGAAAGGGCTCGCTTTCTTTTAAAACCAGTTTCCCATCTGTCACCTGTTCCAGTGCATTTGGTATCGTAAGCCGCGGCACATTCATAACCCTCATATTGAGAAAGCTCAACAGGGTGACCAACTGATCCTGTGCAATCAGCGTACCGGACATGCCGGGTGTAATACCGCTTACGGCTGCCGGCTTTCCATTTAAAACCCGCTTCTGTGCTTCATCCGGACGAGACATCCAATCCAGAAAATTTTTTAATACCCCGGAAATGCCATGATTGTATTCCGGTGAAAAGAACCATATGCCATCCGCCTCCTGAAGCTGCGCACGCAGGCGCTGTACAGCAGCAGGTGCCGGAAACTCAATATCCTCATTCATAAAAGGTAGATCCTGATAATCGAGTATTTCAAATACAAGCTCGTCACCGCAAAGAGCTGCGGCTGCTTCTGCCAGCTGACGGTTCAGGGATGCTTTGCGAAGAGAACCGACCACAGCTGCAATTTTTATTTTTTTCATAAGCTGCCTTCTTTCTATATCTGTATTCTAGTCCTGCGTGATGGAAAGTACAAGATATATGCCTGAAATCCTTTTATTCTCGCTTCAGTATATGCGATGATTTTATTTTTATGCGTATACCTCAAATATGACATAGCATTGTCATATTATGTCTGATACAATGGAGTCAGAAAGGAGGGATCGCATGCAGATACAGAGAATGTTTGAAATCGTCTATATCCTTTTACAGAAACGAAGAGTAACTGCCAAGGAGCTCGCAGAGCATTTTGAAGTCAGCACGCGTACGATTTACCGTGATCTTGACGCACTTTCCATGGCGGGAATACCGCTGTACACCAATAAGGGACATCAGGGTGGTATATTTTTGATGGAGGATTATGTACTCCACCGTTCCATGTTCAGTGAAGAGGAACAGCAAAAGCTGATGGCTGCATTGCAAAGCTATCATATTGCAGACCCGCAGGATGTGGATTCCCTGCTTACAAAATTAAGCTCCACCTTTTCCGCAAAGCTGACCAACTGGATTGATGTTGACTTTGTGGACTGGGGATCCGACCACAGTGCCAATCGCAAATTCCTTCTGTTGAAGGATGCGATTCTTGATAAACAGAGGATACAGTTTTCCTACCATTCCTCCTATGGCGCCAGCACTACAAGAACGGTTGAACCATTGCAGCTGCTGTTTAAGGGGTCCGCATGGTATCTGATCGGCTACTGTACAGGAAAACAGGCACAGCGTTATTTCAAGCTGAACCGCATGGAGAACCTGTATAACACAAAGGAACATTTTGAGCGGGAGCTGGATACATCCAGTCTGCCGCATGATCAGAATGAATATAAGAAGGATTTGATCCATCTGGTTCTGGAAATGAAGGAAAATGTCGCCTATCGCATCTTCGATGAATATGATTCCTCCTGCTTCCGGCGAAGAGAGGATGGAAGCTTTCTTGTTACCATTGATTTTCCAAAAAGCGAATGGATATACGGGTATCTCATGTCCTTTGGAGATTCCCTACGCATCCTGGAGCCTGTGGATATACGGGATGAGGTTATCAATAGAATGCGACATGCAGTCAAGCAGTATGAGTAATATGACATACTGATGTCCTATATGGTGTGATAGGATATAGAAAAAGGAGATGGAAGCGATGGAAAAGAATATAAAGCTTGACTATAAGAAAAAGTATAAGGACCTCTATCAGCCGAAAACCACGGGTATGCTGATCGATATAGCGGCAATTCCCTTTCTGATGGTGGATGGAAAAGGAAATCCGAATGAGGAGGATGGTGATTACAGCAAGGCGATGCAGTTGCTTTACGGTATCACCTTCACGATCAAAATGAGCAGAAAGGGGACTAAGGCTCTGGAGGGCTATCACGATTATGTGGTGCCGCCGCTGGAGGGACTGTGGGAAATGAAGGGAATCAAGGGAATGGATTATTCCCGTAAGGAGGATTTCCTGTGGACATCCATGCTCCGCCTTCCAGAATATGTAACGGAGGATGTGTTCGCATGGGCATGTGAGGAGTTTCATAAAAAGCACCCGGAGGCAGATATCAACCGCGTACGTATGGAATGGTATGAGGAGGGGCTCTGCGCACAAATACTGCACAAGGGCTCCTATGATGAGGAACCGGCATCCCTAAAGAAGCTGCATACCTTTATTGAAGAAAACGGCTGCTGTGTGGATATCGGCTCAACTGCAGCCAGCGGACAGCTTAGAAAGCATCACGAAATCTATCTGGGAGATCCGAGAAAGTGCAAGCCGGAAAATCTGAAAACGGTATTGCGCATACCGGTAAGAAAACGATAACGGAAACCATCCGTAAAGGAGAAAAAGAGCATGGAATATATACAGCTGACACAGGAAAATTTACAGAAGGAGCATATCTGCTGCAGTATGACAGAGAAAAAAGGGGATCACAGCGTCACGGATAAAAAGGCTTGGCTGAAGGAACGCATGGAGGAAGGGCTTGTATTTTATAAGGCCGATGTACGCGGTAAGGTTTTTATTGAATATATACCTGCTCAAGCCGCATGGTTCCCTATTCAGGCAGACAACTGGATGCACATCAACTGTCTGTGGGTTTCCGGAAGCTTTAAGGGCTGCGGCTATTCCGATGAGTTGCTGGAGCACTGCATTGCAGATGCCAAAGCGAAGGGAATGCATGGTCTTACGATTTTATCAGGAAAAAAGAAGCTGCCCTATTTGAGCGATCCCTCGTATCTGAAATATAAAGGCTTCATCCCTGCTGATGAAGCAGGTGAGTATGTTTTGATGCATCTGCCGTTTCATGCGGGTGGAGAGAAGCCGCGCTTTGCGGATGGTGTATTGCGACCTCAGCATCCGGAAAACACCTTTGTATTGTATTATACCGATCAATGTCCGTTTGCCAGTCAGTATGCGCTCAAATTCGCGGAATGGATGAACAACTGGGAACAGTCCTGTGTTGTTCATCATATAACCACACGGGAAGCTGCCCAGAGCTGTCCGGGACCGGTGAGCGGCTATGCGCTGTTTTATGGAAATACGTATCTGACAAATGAAATCCAGTCGGAGAAAAAGGCTGAAAAGCTTTGGAAAACCTATGGAAGCAAGACTGTGCAGGCTGGATGATATCTTCCTGGTAGGCTGTGAAACAAAACTGGGAACATCCCTGAGCAGAAATGCCGGCATTTCCATGGCATTCTGGAAAAGGTTTAATGAACAGCTGAAAATGTATCATGTGAAGCAGGGAAAGCAGTTTGTGAAATATGCCCTTACCCGGCGCGGATCACAGGGTCTGACCTATGCATGTGCTGTTCCCAGTGCACAGCTGTATCCGGATCACTTTCAGATTTACCGTATTCCCAAAGGGGAGTATCTGTGCGTGGAGCATCATGGTGATATGGCAAAGCTTCCGGAAACCATCGATAGAATATTCAAGCAGGAGCTGAAGGACAGACAGCTGACACCTGCAAAGGGAGCGCTTGTTTATTTCGAAAAGTATGATGAGCGGTTTCACTACCGTCAGGACGCTTCGGTTATTGAGCTATATATTCCACTCGCAGGAAATGCATGCAAGCCCATGGAGGAGATTGAGGCGAAGACAATTTTACAGGGGGGCGGAAATACCATCGGGCAGTTTTCCTGGTTTGGTATGGATTTTAATATGAATCTGTATAAGGGCTGCAATCACGGCTGTATCTATTGCGATTCCAGAAGCAGCTGCTATCAGGTACAGGAATTTGACCGTGTACGGAAAAAGAAGAATGAGCTGCTTATTCTGGAGCGTCAGTTAAAGGGTAAACGGAAAAAAGGAGTGATAGGCATCGGAGCCATGTCGGATACCTATAACCCTTTTGAAAAGCAGCAGGAAATTACAAGAGGTGCATTACAGCTGATCGACCGCTATGGCTACGGTGTGGGAATCGATACCAAAAGCACCCTGGTGCTCCGTGATCTGGATTTGCTGGCACGCATTGCCTCACATAATCCTGTTATCATCAAGCTGACAATCACCTGTGCGGATGATGCTCTGGGAAAGATGATTGAACCGTATGCCCCAAGCTCAAGTGAACGCTTTCTGGCATTGGAGGAATTGCACAGGGCCGGTATCTATGCGGGGATTTTGATGATGCCCATTCTTCCCTTCATCAATGACACACCGGAAAACATCACCGGTATCGTCGAGCTTGCGGCAAAGCATCATGCGAAATTTATCTACCCTGCATTTGGCATGACTCTGCGGGATAATCAGAGGGATTATTACTACTATCAGCTGGATCATTATTTCCCGGGAAAACGCAGACTGTATGAACAGCGCTATCATAATGTTTACAGCTGTGATTCTCCACATGCCGCAAAGCTGTATAAGCTGTTTCAGACAGAGTGTCGAAAATACGGTATCCGCTACCGTATGAATGATATAATCCGAGGTTATAAAAAGCAGCAGGTTCATCAGGGGCAGCTGAAGCTGTAGAGCGATAGATGCTTTCCTCCTGCGAATTGAGCAATAAGAGAATTTCATCAGCTCCCTCTATGTCCCCGACGATTGAAATACATGGACAAAGGGAAAACGAATGCTTGAAAAAGAAGATGGGAGGTATTTATGAAGCGACCGGAATTATCAAGAGCCTTAACACCGGAACAGTTTCAGGAAAACTATTATCTAAAGGAGGAGCTGCAGGCGTTTTTAAAGGCATGCGGTGTATCTGCATCCGGCAGCAAGGCTGATTTAAACGAACGTATCCTTCAGATATTACATGGAAATGCGATATGTTCTGCCGTAAAGCAAAGAAAAGTAAAAAACAACCGCACAGACACGCTGTGTCCCGATTCCATCATTGAGAAAGATCTTGTTTGTTCACAGAAGCACAGAGCATTTTTCAAATCTGTGATTGGCAGTAAGTTTTCCTTCCATGTGGAATTTCAGGACTGGCTGAAAACTCACGCAGGACAGACATATCAGGATGCCGTGGATGCATGGTATGCCATACAGGAACAGAAGAAGCATAAAAAAACTGTTATCAGTCCGCAGTTTGAATACAACACATATATTCGAGCCTTCTTTGCGGATAATCCGGGGCGTTCTTTAAAGGAATCTATCATGTGCTGGAATCATCGAAAAGCCATACCGGGACCGCACGTATATCAAAAAGAGGATCTTCTGGTTTTAAATGAGCAGGAAGATGAAAGATAGCCTAGTTTCATATAAATGCATTTCTGCAATTGCAGTTATGCGTTTTTTCTTTGATGCAGTTATGTTCGACATAAGGCTTACACCCTTTTATTAAATAAGCACATTATTCTCAAAAACTGAGAAATACAGTATATGATACTTATCATAAAAGCATGTAAATTTGATACCAACCTTCTTTATCTCAAAAGACTTTGTATGTAGAATCATGTATATATTAAATTTTCCAAATAAAAAGGATACCTTACGATACCCTATATATACTGATTTTCCTTATGCTACATAGCCGCTATCAGCACCAGCTTATCGATTGATATCCGTAATTTTCACAACACGCGTACCAACACGCTGGGCAAAGCCTTCATCATGTGTAATGATGAGAATCGCCATTTCTTTGCTTAAGTCTTTGATAATGGAGGTCACGGAAGCAATGGATTCCACATCCAGCGCACTGGTTGGTTCATCAAAGCACAGAACAGAGGGCTGCAGCATGCAGGCACGGGCTATCGCCACCCGCTGTTTCTGTCCACCGCTCAGAGTAGAGGGATAGGCATGCAGCTTATCACTGATCTGCAGCCGTTCCAGTAATTTCTCTGCCTTTTGAACCGCATCCTCTTTACTCATCAGCTTATGATAAACGGGTGCCTCAATCAGATTCTGAAGTACATTGCGATGCGGAAACAGCTGGTAGTTCTGAAACACCATGCCGACCTCCTTGCGCAGCGCCTTTTTTGTTTCCTTATCCGCGTAGACACTCCTTCCGTTTTCCTCTTTCAGAAGGTAGCTGTCATTGATGAGAATTTCTCCGCTGTCAGCGGTTTCCAGATCACAGAGACAGCGTAGCAGTGTTGTCTTTCCACTTCCACTCAATCCCATTAAAACAACGATTTCCCTTTCCTTCACATCCAGATCGACATTGCGAAGCACCTGATTATCGTGAAAGGATTTGCATAGATTTTGAATTTGTATACTCATACGGCCACCTCTACTTATAATAGTTCAGCCGTTTTTCCAGATAATTCAATCCGCGGGAAATCGGCATATTCAAGACCAGATAAATCATACCAACATAAATGAAAGGAAGTCCTGTCGCATAGGTACCGGCTGCGATTTTGGCATAACGCAGCAGCTCGTCGATTCCCAGAATGGAAACCAGACAGGTATCCTTCAACAGCGTCAGGCTCTCATTGATAAAGGAAGGAATACAGTTGCGCAGCGCCTGTGGAAGCAGGATATGCAGAAACGTATAGGAGTTGGAATAGCCGAGAAGCTTGGCTGCCTCCTTTTGTCCCTCATCAATGGATTGTATGCCACCACGCAGAATTTCTGTGAAATATGCGGTATAGTTCAGAAGAAATGCCAGTATAGCTGCTGTTGTCCGATCCAGACGGATGCCCAGATAAGGAAGACCGAAATAGACGAACATCAGCTGCAGAAGCAGCGGTGTACCTCTCATGATATAAATATAGAAACGAACGATGGTAGAGACAACCGCATTCCTTGACAGTCTGACATAGACCATGGGAAGTGCCAGAACAAAGGAGCCGACCAGCGTTACCACCCAGAAGAACAGGGTGATCTTCAGCCCTTCTACAAAGGCCGGAAGCAGCTGTATAAAGAAGTCCATAGCTTATTTAAACCAGGTATCCTTGATGTTATCGAAGGTTCCATCGTCCTTTAATTCCTGCATTGCCTTGTTGATATGTTTGCACAGCTCTGTATCATCCTTGCGCATTCCGATTGCATATTCCTCTGTACCGAAGTTTTCATCCAGTACCACATAGTTCACTCCGTTATCCTGCTGCTTCATATAGTAACGCGCCAGAGTCTCATCTACAACGATGGCATCGCTTCTTCCGGATTCCAAATCCATGAAACAGTCATTGTTGGTATCAAACTGGGTCGGCTTGCCATCCTTTAAGCCTGCGACAAAGTCCTTATCCTTCATGACCGCATCATACGCACTGGAATTTTTCTGAACCGACAAGGTTTTATCCTTAATGTCCGCCTTTGTCTTGATTCCCGTCTTATCCGTTGTGATAATTATCTGACGGTTTTCCATATATGGATCAGAGAACAGCACCTGCTTTTTACGCTCCTCCGTGATGGAATATCCGTTCCAGATCAAATCGATATTCCCGGACTCCAGCTCTGTTTCCTTTAAATCCCAGTCAATGTTTTGAAACTCAACCTTCTTACCGATTTTCTTTGAAACGGCTTCTGCCAGCTCCACATCAAAGCCGACCAGCTTCCCATCCTTTTTAAATCCCATTGGCGCAAAGGTATCATCTATACCAATGGTCAGTACCTCCTTGTCATCCCCCTTTGCTGTATCTGATCCACAGGCAGTTAAAGTGAGTGTGCACAGCAGTGCGAGCATTGTTAAAGCTATCCTTTTCATACATTTTTCCTCCTCAATTTCAAGCGTCTGATGAAAAAAAGCTTCCATCCTCCGGATTTTGTCCAGAGGACGAAAGCTGTTGCTTACGTGGTTCCACCTCAATTTATCAGCTCCTTGCGGAAACTGACCTCAGTAAGTGATGATCATGCTCATCGTCATGGAAGCATCACTTTGATCGGTAACGGAATCAACCGGCAGACACTACTGTTGTTTCGCATCTGCAGCTCCAAGACGTGTTCCACAGCCAACTCATGATTCCCTTCTCAGCAAACGGGAACTCTCTTTCATGCCTGGACATGTGTACTATTTCTTTTCATCGCTTGTACTGTAGTTACAGTATACGGGATGAAAAATGAAATGTCAATGCATTTTGTAAGAAAATGTAAGAATGCGGTATCTCAATGAAATACATCAGAAAGTATTGAAAGAAAATGTAAAATTATATATTCTGCGATTCCTGCACCTGCCGCTTATAAATACAGGTCCCCTCCTTCCAGGTTTCCAGCACCTGAATATTTCGTATCTCCTCCACCGGAATTTCCAGCGGATTTTGATCAAGGACGGCAAAGTCCGCCAGCTTACCTGCTTCCAGCGTTCCCTTTTGATCTTCCTCATGGTACTGCCAAGCCGCATACTGCGTGATCGCACGCAGGGCCTCATAAACATCAATACGTTCCTTTTCCCCGAGAAGCACTCCGTTTTTTGTACGGCGAACAGCGGCACACCATACGGATTCCATCAGATTCGGTGCGATAACGGGAGTATCGGTATGCAGGGTGAACACAAGTCCAAGCTGCAACGCATCCCGCAATGGAGAAATCAGCGAAGCCCGCTGTACTCCGAAGTTTTCAATATGCACATCTCCCCAGTGCCATACATGTGCCGCAAAGAAGGAAGGAATCATTTGCAGCGGCTTCATCCGTTCCAGCTGTTCCTTTTGCACTAGCTGTGCGTGAATCATGACAGGACGTAAGGTATCCTTAGCATCCAGCTCTCTTACAACCTTTTCAAACTGTGTCAGATACTGCTCAGCTGCTGCATCACCATTGCAGTGTGCGAGAAGCTGCTGATGCTCCAGCAGACTTTTGCGAATACAGGCAGCCACTTCCTCATCACTCATCGTTCCATATCCGTAATAGTTGGCATCCCCCTGATAAGGTGTTTGCATCCATGCAGTTCGTCCCTGTGGAGAGCCGTCAAGAAACATCTTATATCCACCGATGCGAAAATGCTTATGATACTGCACTCCCTTTGGCTTGCTTTCCTTTCGCAGTGCCTCACTGTCCCGGATTCCCACATAGCCGACCACATCCTGTTTCAATATATTACGAGCTGCGGCCTCTTTCAATATGGCATATACCGCCGCATTCATCATCCCGTCCTGTATGGTGGTAATTCCATAGCTGGCATATAGCTGCAAAGCATCCTCCAGCAGCCGCATCATCTCCTCCATGGATGGCATCGGCACATGATGCAGAAATGATGTAAAGGCATTTTCCTCCATATAGCCGTTCAGCATACCATCCGTATTTCGTCCATATCTGCCGCCATCCGGATCGGGTGCATCAGGGGGGATATTGGCCAGCTGCATTGCTGTATATGATGCAACACCCATATGGGAGGATGCATGAGTAATCACGATTGGCCGCCTGCCGACAGCCTTTAGGACATCGGCATCCGGATGCCGGCGCTCCTTAAGCAGCGTATGATCATAGCCGACACCACTCACCCAGTCCTGCTCCTTCAAATGATGCTGCTGTATGAAATCAGTAAGTATGTGCTGAATATCCGCAAAGCTTCTTGCACTGCTTACATCCGCCTGACGGAATGTATTCGCACAGGATACCAGATGGCTGTGAGCATCTATGATTCCCGGGATGATGACTCTGCCGCCCATATCCACACAATCTGCGGCTTTATATTCTTCCGGTATGTGATCACCGATGTAAACAATGCTCCCCTGTTCGATGCACATACAGGATGCTGTTTGTCTGTCCTTCATAGTGAGTATACGTGCATTTAAGATCTGTATCATAAAAACACCTCCTGCTTATAGTGTACCACACGGTATGGATTTCATGAAATCCGGTTTGCCGGCGTAATTGATTCCCCTATGCAATTTATCCTTGGTTCACAGCACTGCCTGCTTTTTCTTAGTCTGCCCTGCCTAACCAGGAACACCACCAAGTCCTTTTCATGCAACACCAACCACAGAAAGCTTTCTCTGTTAACAGGTCTTTATGCGTCCCCTCCCTTTCCTATCCGTATTGTTTCCATATACCCTACAAATGCAGATAACCTCCACGATATGGAAACAGTCTGAAAGCATATGAACTTTATATTTATCGTTCATCTTCCTGTTTATCAAATTATCTTTCTCAATTCCTATGCCGAGTACACTAGAAAATGGATTGATGCCTATCAGATGAGAAATGAGGAAGGCGAGATGGAAAGTAAGCGAAGCCTGATGAGGAGGATTTACATTTATCTCCTGGAGATAAATGAAATTGTTAAGCGCAAGGGATTCGGGAAGCTGAATGACTTTGAACAATTATGCTAGGTTCTACCCTTCGGGTACCTGTTTAAAAACAATGATGAAGATGGTATATTAAAAACAGAGGAAAGGCTGGTGAAGAAGGTTATACCCAAAAGACACCAAGTGGAAACGTACAGAAAATTTCATGATGCAGAAGATCTCCGGTCGATAGGGATGGCAACGCAGATACAGGAGCAGCGCGAAAAAAATGCTATTTTGGATAGTTTTGAAGATGGTGTTGAACAGGGAATTAAACAAGGCGTTGAACAGAGAAAAAAGAGGTGAAAGATTGCTGTTAAATCGACTAATGAAAAGTAAATATCATCAAGACTGCTCAACATGGCTATGCTCTTTATCAATGGAACAGCTCGATCTTGTATCCAATTTATTATACACCTGTGATACCTTACAGAAACTGAAAAATCAGCTTGCTGTTCACAAATAATACATATAAAGTACACAATAAAACTGTTTCAAATTCAGGTTCCTTCTTACTTCAGGGTGTATGCAACAAGAGACTTCCACTATTGTATTTATCAATAGAAGTTAAAGTCTCCCTGTTTTGAGTTTACCCACATTCGAGAAAGAACCCAAATTCATAAAAACAGTTTTTCGACAGTTGCATATAGAAAATAATTGGTGTCTGCTATTTTTATCAAGGTATAAAGCCTGCATAAATAGAACAGATGTTCGCGGCACTTAATATTCATTTGTTACATGTTCTTTATCAGCATTATTTTCATTTATATTGAAAGAAAATGAAAATAGTTTTGAAAATCTATTGACAAATCATGTAAATCAGCTTTATAATCAAGACTATACATTCGATTGATTCAGGAAGAGTAACAGAACCCTCGGATCCAAAGAGAGCTGATGACGGTGGAAATTCAGCGTGAAGAGATCTTGTGAATGGCCCTGAAGAGAAGCATCGGCGAAAAGTGATGAGTAGCTGATGACGCAATTCCCGCGTTATCTGAGGAAGCAGACATGTTGGTGTTTGTATAAGAGTGTTTTGCATTTGTCTTTTCGCAAAACGTATAGGTGGCTAAACGAAGATCCTTCGTCCTATGATACAGGGCGGAGGTTTTTATTTTTATTCTCACTCTTATACAGTAGCAGGAAAGGAAAATAGAATGGAAAATACAGAAGCAATTCTCTACTGTCACAGCAGACGATGGCGCAGCTTTTAACAGCCGCCTATGCAGAGGACAGGAGGAACCCTATGATCTATCCCGATTTACAAACTGTGCGTATTTACGCAGACACATATACACGAATTCCCGTTTACACAGCACTGGATTATGAAGCAGACGATATGCTTGATCTGTATGCAGCGCTGCGGGGACCCTATTCATTTTTTCTGGAAAGCGGTGTTCTGAACTCGTATGGCCGCTATTCCATCATCGCTTTACCCTGTAGGAAACGCCTGGTAAGCAGAGGTGGAACTACAGCTCTCATTCAATACGATGAAACAATACAGCTGGATGGAAATCCACTGGACATCCTAAAGAAAGAAATGCAGGAATGTGCTCCCATCTATCCGGAGCTGCCGGTATTTACAGGAGGAGCAATCGGTCATTTCAATTATGATATGATTCGCTTATTTGAAGCCATTCAGGATAACCGGCTTCCCTCTCTAAAGCTTCCCCTGATGCAGTTTGCATTTGTGGAAGAGCTGCTGGTGCTTGATCATGAACAGCACCGACTGTATGTCATTGTGAATATGCAGACACAAAACGGATGTCTGGACAACGCCTATGACAAAGCGGTTCAACGTATTTACGAGCTGCGGGCTTTCCTGTCACACAGAAAGCCGTATAGTGGAAAGCCACTTGCAAGGCGAACCGTCACAAGCTCCATGAATAAGCAGCAATTCATGGCTAACGTGGAACAGGCGCAGAAGCACATACAGGAAGGCGATATCTTTCAGGTTGTACTGAGTCAGCGTATGGAGGCTTCGTATACAGAGGATCCATTGGATGCGTATGTTCAGCTTCGTTCACTGGGGAAAAGCCCCTATATGTATTATCTTGATTTTGATGAATATGTCATTGCCGGTGTTTCACCGGAGCTGCTGTTAAAGGGTCGCGGACGTTCCATTATGACGATGCCGATTGCCGGCACCCGTCCCAGAGGAGCTGATGAACAGGAGGATCTGAAAGCAGCACAATCCCTGCTGGAGGATCCCAAGGAGAATGCAGAGCACAGCATGCTCATTGATTTAGGACGGAACGATATCGGCAGGGTATCGGATATCGGCAGTGTTCAGGTTCGGCATATGAAGCAGGTGCAGCGTTATTCCCATGTCATGCATATGACGAGCGAGGTACACGGGCGGCTGAAGGAAAGTTGTGATATCTATGACGCACTCGCCAGTGTCCTACCGGCAGGAACTCTGTCCGGTGCGCCGAAAATCAGTGCAATGAATATCATTGAACAGCTGGAGCCGGTAAAACGGGAAATTTACGGTGGGGCTATCGGCTTCTTAGGCTACAATAAACAATTTGATGCCTGTATCACCATCCGTACCTTTGTCTTTCATAAACATAAGGTCTATTTACAGGCAGGAGCCGGAATCGTAAAGGATTCCGTACCGGAAAAGGAATATGAGGAAACGCTGCATAAAGCTAAAGCCATGCTTCGTGCAGTACACGGTGAGGTGACGGTATGATTGTAATCATCGATAACTATGATTCCTTTACCTACAATCTCTATCAGGCAGTTGCCGTATATGCGCAAGATGTCATCGTATTGCGAAATGATGCTGTTGATGCCTCTATGCTGCAAAAGCTGAAGCCGACTGCTCTCGTGTTTTCACCGGGGGCAGGTCATCCCCATGCTGCCGGAAATATGGAATCTATCATTCAGCAGTGTTACAGGGATATTCCCATGCTGGGAATCTGTCTGGGGCATCAGGCCATAGCTGAGGTATTTTCTTCCAGAATCACCTATGCAAGGGTGATTCGGCACGGTGAGTGCGATGCAATCACGCAAACAGCACCCTGCGCGCTGTTCGATGGTCTTTCCACCACATTTTTGGCAGCCCGCTATCATTCTCTGGTTGTTGAACAGCCGGGTGAGGAGCTCATCGTAACTGCTGAAAGCAGCACAAAGGAAATCATGGCGATTCAGCATCACCGCTATCCTGTATACGGCATTCAGTTTCATCCGGAATCGATTCTGACACCGGACGGTATGCGAATTATTGAGAATTTTATAACGAAAGCGAGGAGCTATGTATGTTAAAGGAATATATTAAAAAGGTCAGTGAACACCATGATCTGACAACAGAGGAAATGAAAACTGCCATGAATATCATTATGGATGGCAGAGCAAGCAGTGAACAGGTCAGCGCATTTCTGATCGCAATGAAGATGAAAAAGGAAAGTCCTGCGGAAATCGCAGCAGCGTCCAGGGTCATGGTAAGCAAGGCGACACCGCTTCCAACCGATGTGAAAGGTATTGTCGATATCGTAGGCACCGGTGGTGACTGTCTGAATACCTTTAATATTTCCACCACCTCCTCCTTTGTATTGTGCGGTGCAGGACTGGCAGTTGCCAAGCATGGAAACCGCGGCGTATCGAGTAAAAGCGGAAGTGCGGATACCCTGGAGGCACTGCATGTCAACATCACCCTTCCGCCAAAGGAAGCAGCCTATCTGCTGGAGAAGGTCGGCATCACCTTTCTGTTTGCCCAGACCTATCATGAAAGCATGCGGCATGTCGGCCCGATCCGCAGACAGCTTGGATTAAAGACAATGTTTAATATTCTCGGACCCCTGACGAATCCGGCACATCCCGATACCTATGTCATCGGTGCCTACAATGAGGAAATGGCAGATGTCATGATTCATGTCTATCAGGAAATGGGTGTTAAACAGGCAGTGGTTGTGCATGGGAACTGCGGTATGGATGAGGTTTCCATGACCGGAGATACCCTTGTACATGAGTTAAAGGACAATCAGATTTGTACGTATACGATTTCTCCGGAGCAATTCGGCAGAAAGCGCTGTCAGCTGCAGGAGCTTGTCGGCGGAGACAGTGTGGAAAACGCCAAAATTCTCATGGATATTTTACAGGGAGAGCACAGTGCCAAACGGGATGCCGTTTTACTGAACAGCGGCCTTGCCCTGTATATCAGTGGACGTGCTGACACCATGGAAGACGGAATCAGGCTGGCTGAGCAGAGTATCGACAGCGGACAGGCGCTGGCGAAATTCAGGATGTTTCAACAGCTGTCACAGGAGGTAGGTGCATGATACTGGATACGATCATAGAAAAGAAAAAAACTACACTGGAGGAGGAGCTGATGCGGATGCTTCCAAGAGAACAGGGTAAGATCGCCAAGCAGATGAAGCTGTATGATTCATTATTCGTTATCGGAGAAATAAAAAAAGCAAGTCCCAGCAAGGGTGTCATTGTAGAGGATTTCAGCGCTGCGCGCTTTGCGAATGCGTATGATGAGGCAGGTATCAATGCCATCTCCATACTGACAGAACGCAATTTCTTTCAGGGCGGCTTGGAAAATATAGAAATTGCCCGTTCCGTGAGCGATCTTCCTATTCTGCGCAAGGATTTCATTATGGATGCCCGCGAGGTTGTGCAGACAAAGCGTATTGGCGCAAACATGATGCTGCTGATTGTGGCTATGCTGGAGGATGCAACCCTGCGTGAATTCTATCAGCTGGCACGCTTTCTCGATCTGGAGTGTATCGTGGAGGTACACAATGAAAAGGAGCTGGAGCGGGCATTGCAGCTGCAGCCGGAAATCATCGGTATCAATAACCGCGACCTGCATACCTTTGCAGTATCTCTGGAAACAACAAAGCGTCTAGCTTCCAGAATTCCTGCGGATATCAGCATCGTTTCCGAAAGTGGAATTTTCACCCATGAGGATATGGAGTATGTAAGAAAAGCAGGTGCAGATGCTGTTTTAATCGGAGAGAGCTTCATGCGCTGTCCGGATATCCGTACCCACCTGCAGGAGCTGAAGTATGGCAGTTGTAAAGCTGTGCGGTATTAAAAGCGAAGAGGATGCGGCACTGATGAATGAGGTGAAGCCGGACTATGTCGGCTTTGTATTCGCTCCCGGAAAGCACCAGATATCCGCAGCCTCCGCCTGCAGGCTTTCAAATATCATCCGATACAGCAGGCTTGTCGGTGTTTTTGTGAATGAACAGCCTGCCGTCATAGCTAAAATTGCCAAGCAGACAGGTCTGGATGTTATTCAGCTGCACGGAGATGAAAGCGATGCGGATATCCGGCAGCTGAAAAAAAGCTGCAATTGTGAAATATGGAAGGCTCTGCGTATCGGTCAAATCAAGGATATGGATGCTGCAGCGTTTCCGCATGCGGATCGTCTGCTTGTGGACAGCTATGTACAGGGCCTGCGCGGAGGAAGCGGAAAGCGGATCGCTATGGAATTGTTACAGAAGCTGGACGTGTCCAGACTCATCATTGCCGGTGGAATCTGCAGGGATAACGTAAAGGAAATTCTGGCATTGCAGCCTTACGGCATTGATGTCTCCAGTGCACTGGAGACCAATGGCAAAAAGGATAAGGAAAAAGTGCGCACGTTTATGAAGCAGCTGAAGGGTTGAACAGAAGCAGACCAAGCACTGTAAAGGAATACTGCAATGGCGTGCATTTTACAAGATAGATGCCCGTAAAAAGCGGGAGATGGGAGGCAGTATGACAAAAGGAATGTATGGAGCGTTTGGCGGACAATATGCGCCGGAAACACTCATGATTGCTCTGGAGGAGCTGGAGAATGCCTATGAGCAGGTAAAGGATGATGCGGATTTCCAGCAGGAGCTTCAGTTTTATTTAAGGGAATATGCGAACCGTCCTTCTCTGCTGTATTATGCAAGGAAGATGAGCGAGGAACTGGGCGGTGCAAAGATATATTTGAAGCGGGAGGATCTGAATCATACCGGTGCGCACAAGATCAATAATGTGCTGGGGCAGGCATTGCTGGCAAAACGAATGGGAAAAACGAAAATCATTGCGGAGACGGGTGCCGGGCAGCATGGGGTTGCCTCCGCAACAGCGGCGGCTCTTTTCGGTATGGAATGTGAGGTGTTCATGGGGGTTGAGGACATGCGCAGACAGTCGCTGAATGTATTCAAGATGGAGCTGCTGGGGGCAACGGTTACCGGGGTATCCAGCGGCACTGGCACCTTGAAGGATGCCTGCAATGAGGCCATGCGTGCATGGGCTTCCCGCTGTGATGATACCTTTTATGTTCTGGGCTCCGCTGTCGGACCTCATCCGTATCCGATGATTGTCCGTGATTTTCAGAAAATCATTTCAGAGGAAATGAAGGAACAGTGTCTGGAAAAGGAAGGTCGTCTGCCGGATGCGGTCATCGCCTGTGTGGGCGGCGGCAGCAATGCTATCGGTACCTTTTATGATTTTCTGAAGGATGAGGATGTTGCCCTGATCGGATGTGAGGCGGCGGGAAAAGGGATCCATACCGAACAGCATGCCGCAACCATTGCACGCGGCAGTGTCGGTGTCCTGCATGGCATGAAATCACTGTTTCTACAGGATGATGACGGTCAGATCATGCCGGTGTATTCCATTTCCGCAGGACTGGATTATCCCGGAATCGGACCGGAGCATGCCGACCTTGCCCAAAGCGGGCGTGTGCAATATGTGCCAGTCACAGATGATGAAGCGGTTGCGGCTTTTCTGTATCTGACAAAAACAGAGGGCATCATACCGGCAATTGAAAGCAGTCATGCGCTGGCCTATGCCATGAAGCTTGCCCCGACCATGTCAAAGGACAGCATACTCGCAGTCACCCTGTCCGGACGTGGTGACAAGGATGTAAAAAGTATTGCGGAATATCTGGAGGTGGACATTCATGAATAGAATCGATGCAGTATTCAAGAGATTGAAGCAGGAACAAAAAACGGCCTTCATCGGCTTTCTGACAGCAGGTGATCCGGATATTCCCACATGTATGGAATGTGTGAAGCAGCTGGAACAAAACGGCTGTGATATCATTGAAATCGGAATCCCCTTTTCCGATCCGATTGCGGAGGGACCTGTCATTCAGGAGGCAAGTCTTCGCGCCTTACAGAATGATATCACAACAGAGACTGTTATGCGTATGGTGTCGAACATTCGCGAGTTCTCCCAGATTCCTCTTGTTTTCCTCCTGTATTACAACCAAATCTTCAAATATGGGGCAAACCGGTTTCTCAGAGAAAGCGAAGCTGCCGGTATTGATGCGCTGATCATTCCCGATCTTCCCATGGAGCACCGTGAGGAATTAAAGCCGCTTGCGGATGCACATCATATACAGCTGATTTCCCTGGTAACACCTGTTTCCAGTGTCCGTAAGAAAAGCATTGCGGAACAAAGTGAAGGCTTTCTGTATTGCGTGACATCCCTTGGTGTAACCGGCGAGCGAACGGAATTTCAGGCGGATTTGAAGGCATTTCTAAACGAGCTTTCCGCTTACAGCGATACGCCAAAGGCACTTGGCTTCGGTATTTCCACTCCACAGCAGATTACCGAGATGAAGTCCTATGCGGACGGTGTGATTGTCGGCAGTGCCATTGTGCGGCAGATCGGGCGACTGGCGAAGCAGGAAATCACGCTGGAAGAGATCGGCAGCTTTGTGAAAACACTTGCGGATGCGGCACATGCCTAGAAAGGGACAATGCGTCCTTTTTTTGTACCGATTGCAACGAACGCTTCACCACTTCTACAGATGTACCTCCTATACCAGCCACCTTCTTCAGCTCACGTAAACCGGCGGCTTCTCTGCCCTGTCGTAATGATTTTTCAGCTAAGCACTAACAGAATACATGCAGAAGCAAAAATGCATCGTTTATTTTCGCTTTATGGCAGTATTCTCTGTGCCTTGGGATAAAAAAAAACCCTTATTTCAAACAATAGATTTGTTTCATCCGACTGCCTGTGAATAAGGGATTTTTTACAGTATGAATTTCATAGTTCCTTTCTCGATTATGGATAAACTCAAAACAGGAGATTCAACATTATTGTATTTGTCAATAGTAGTTGAAATCTCCCTTTTGCATACACCCTAATGTTAGAAAGAACCTTTACATCATGTTATTTGCTTTTTCTTTCATCTTTAAAAACCGTTTTTTCTGCCTGTTCCTTGATAGTTTCCAGATTTGTTTTATACTGCTTGAATTTCTCAAGTGCCATCGCATCCGTCTTTTCATCCTCATAAAGGTAAATTGAATCAACATTTATCATATCAGATTCCTCAGACAGATCCGTTTCCTTTGCAGAGCTGATACCGGTGATCTTCACATCGTAATAATCTGTATTCTTTTCTGTGGAATACTTACTATCCTCTGTAACCTTTGTGCGATAAACATAATGTGCTGTACCGGTATGATCATAGGAACGATATTCATAATACACACCGATCAGCGCGACATGTTCAACAGTTACCTTGGTTGAAGAGAAAAAAGATGTGCTTCTGTCTTTTATATAGGCTTCCAATGCTGCTTTTGCCGCTGCCTCGAATTTATCAGAGCTTGCCTTTGGAATCTCTGCGAAGGTTTTATATACGATTTCCAATCCCTCTACCTTTACCTTCTTCTCTGGATTTTCCACCTTTACTTTACAGCTGTCTGCGGTAGCCTGACTGTATTCAGCTTTCAAAACTGCATCATCGCCGTTTTTCAGTTCGCCATCCTTTTCCACCTTATAGGTAACATCGCTCATAAACATACGGATATCCTCGTTTGTATGATCATAATCCGGATTACAATTGATATCCGCCGTTCCTTCACCGGATACGCCTTCAAAGGTAACGGTACAAGCAGAGGTCAAATCAATCGGTGTCTTCTTTACACTCTGATAAATACTGAATCCAGCAATACAAACGATAACGACTGCCGCCGCAATACCGCCTATGATTGTATTCCGTCTGCCTTTTTCCGTCTTGTAATATGCCTTGCATTTCTCAGAAAGCTTAAGAGCATGATCCTGGGCTGCTGCAGATGCCTTTGATACAGCCTCTCCGGCAGCTTTTGCGCCCTCACTTAAATCCTTCATTGCCTCCTCGGCTTCTACCTGCTCATTCCTTTTCACAAACAGGATATAGATACTGATTCCTGCTGCTGCAATTTGTGCAAGCACCATGATGACGAGCATGATTCCCTTGTTATCCATACTGCCGGAATACGCCATCGCGGCTGTGAAATCACCACTTGCCAAAGCATGTACAGCCCGTATTGCCGAAAAGCAGAAAAGCCCCATCAGCAATGCAGCACCATTGCAGCCAAGCAAAAGCTTTCCCATAAATGAAGCATCCTTCAGATAACCGATTCGAAACGCATATCCTCCAACCAGTATTACAAGGATGACAAAATCGATGTAATACAGCACACACAGACTGCGTAAGGAAGACAATGCACTTGATAATCCGGATAAGCTGTCCAGTCCCTGTCCCGCTGTGAGGTAAATAATCAGCATAATTACTGCCAGAATACCTCCCGCAATACTACCATACATCAGATATTTTCTTGTTGCATACTTTTTTAACAATTCCATTTCATTCCCCTTTCAAACAGCAAAAAAGCTATTCATGTAAATTATTATATCACACAATATCACATTGTTTAAAAAAACATATACATTTTATGAATAACCGCCGCTTATTTTTCAAGATTCAAATCGCTTGACATCTGTATCGGAGAAGTTCATAATGAACGGTGTTCAAGTTGGAGGTGGTTTATGAACAAGGTTGTTACCTCAAAAGAGGAGCTTCTGGATACTGCCAGACAGATTGTATTTCAAGAAGGCATTGATCAGCTCAGTATCCGGGTACTTGCTAAAAAACTGAATATTTCCGTTGGTGCTGTTTACAACTACTTCCCGTCAAAGTCCGACCTGCTGCTTGCCATTGTGGAAAGCTTCTGGAAAGGAATTTTTCACAAGGATATCTGCATTCTCAGTGAAACACTACCCTTTGCGGATTTCTATGAGGTTGTATATCATCGGCTTGCAGAGCATATGGAGGATTTCTTTTCCGTACTGCTGGGTCAGCTGGATATATTACGCAATACTGAAAAAGAGCGTGGAAAGCTGATGGAGGAACGTTATCAGCAGCATATCCGCGAGGGTTTCCTTTATGCCCTGCAGCAGGATTGCGATATCCCTGAGCATATCTGGAATGCTACCTTCACAAAGGCTGCCTTCATCGATTTTCTGATGGAGCATATGATGAATGATTTATCGCACCAAAGAAGGAGCTGTACCTTTACAAAGGAGCTTATCTGCCGGCTGCTTCAGGTAACGCACGGAACAACTACTCACGGCACAAAATAAACCATGTTCATATAATAAGGAGGAAGACACATGCAGGCTGTTATGGAAACTGCTTTTGATATTTTATATTTATGCACCGTATGTATACTGGGAATCACCATGATACGAAAGGCAAGAGGAAACCGTATGCTTTTCTTATTTGGCATCATGGCGGTAACCCTCGGGCTGGGAGACGCCTTTCATCTTATCCCCAGAGCCTATGCATTATGCACTGACGGACTTGCGGCTCACACGGCAGCATTGGGAATCGGAAAATTTATCACATCCATTACAATGACCATTTTCTACCTGCTGCTGTTTCGCATATGGGAGCTGCGTTATAACAGACACCGTCCCCTGCTTCGCACAGGCATGTATCTGCTTGCCTTGCTCCGCATGGCACTCTGCTTCTTTCCGCAGAATGCATGGACAAGTCCGAATGCACCGCTTAGCTGGGGTATCCTTAGAAATGTGCCGTTTGCATTGATGGGACTTTGGATCATCGTGCTGTTTTATCAGCAGGCAAAGCAGAAGGAGGATTTCGTTTTCAAATACATGTGGCTTGCCATCACACTGAGTTTTCTGTTTTACATTCCGGTCGTCTTATGGGCTGATACCCTGCCAATGATTGGAATGCTGATGATTCCCAAGACACTCGCCTATGTATGGGTTGTATGGATGGGATATCAACTGATGAAAAAGGAGCTGAATTATTTATGAAAAAAACAATCAATCTTGCATTTTTATATGCGATTCTCGCCATGATTGGCGGAGTCTTTTATCGAGAATTTACAAAGCTGAGCGGCTTTGATGGACGCACGGCATTATCCTTTGTGCACACCCATTTGTTTCTGCTGGGAATGGTTATGTTTCTGATTGTCACCTTTTGTATCAAGCTGTTTGCCATTCAGGAATCAAAGAAGTACAGGGCGTTTATCATCGTATATAATATCGGTGTTCTTCTGACCTCCCTGATGCTGGCGGTCCGTGGTGTTCTTCAGGTAAATGGCAGCACACTGACTTCTGCGGCAAACGGTATGATTTCCGGCTTTGCAGGTATTGGACACATTCTGGTTGGTATCGGTATGATTCTCCTCTTCCTGATGCTGAAGGAGAAGGTGAAGGAATAATGCACGTAGCGAAGAAATATCTGCTTCTGACAGCAGGCATTGTATGGGCAGCCGCAGGCTTCAATATTGTCAGGATCGGATGGCTGAGTACCAGCTATATGAGCATAGCAACTGCTGCTACCGCGGTTATCACCTTCCTGATTTTCTACCATATGATTTTTAAAAAGCTGATTCATAAGCATACAGAGCGCATTCTTGCCAATACAGAAGATCGTATGCATATCCTGCGCTTCTTTGATGCAAAATCCTATATTATCATGATCTGTATGATGAGCTTTGGTATTGCCCTGCGTGCATCGCATCTTTGGCCGGATGTATGTATCAAGTCCTTCTATACCGGTCTTGGCTGCGCACTGCTTGCGGCCGGAATCGGCTTCATACGACAGTATGTAAAAACCAGTACCTTCCGATTGCATGCGAATTAGTCAAAACGATACAGCCTGTTTTGCACAGCACTACAAAAAAGAAGAGAATTCAAATTTTACGTAAGGTATCTTTGAATTCTCTTTTTCATTTGTAATTTCTTTTTCTGGACAACCAGTTGTTTTATGCTTAACGGCTTTCTATTCCATCTTTTTTATTACACAGGTTTTCTTGTAGAAGGCGATGCCGTACCCGAGAATGTCGGTATAGCCCTTTCTGTGCAGACCCTCGATATACTGCTTTTCTTTTATCTGCTGTATTGCCAGCTCTGCACTCTTTTCCACATCCTCTTCACGCTTTGCCACCTTTAATTCAAACAGCAGTCCTCTGTTCTTGTTATACGCCGGTAGAACTGCAAGGTCGCACCTTCCAAATCCCGATTCCTGATTGGAAACAATGCGATAGCTGCCCTTCCCCTGCAGCATGCCGTTTAGAAATCCATGATAATACACTCATCATAGTCAAAATAGCTCATAGATTGAAATAATACGGTATTCAGAATTTCATTCGCTTCTTCCACATGCTCCTGCAGAAGTGCTTCCAGAAACGATGCCTGGTAGCTTCTGATCTGCTGCTTAAACCATTCTTCAAAAATGGTTGTGTAGATGTACTGTATTTCTTTATTGGGAATCATAAGCTGATAGGTGTTTGTGTCCGTTTTGCTTATAGCCTTCAGATAACCGGTAAACAACAGAAAGCTGTATAGATTGTCTGTATCATCCAGTTCCCGATACGTCAGCTCCGGTTTGATTATTTTTTTAATCATGCCGCCGCTGGACAAGATGTCAAAATCCTGTTTCATTTCCGCATTCCCCTGCTGCATGAAACGATACATCACATCATTACCACTCGTATTTGCCCAGAAGGATTCAGGTTCATCATCCTTCTGAATGATTTTTTTACATACATCAATACACTCCAGGGATTAGGCTCTGCCCACTAGTAGTGTAAATATCCTGATTACCACATCGATAACCATCGCGCCACGGGCGGGCAGCGCCTACCATTCCTTCACAGTACGTTCAAACTTTCTAAGCTCATAGTCATTCAGTAGACACATCACTTCTTCAGGTGTAAAGCCAAAATCTGAACTGGACTGTTTGTCAAAAACAGAATAGACATTAAAATTATTAAGACCTGTAAAAATCGATTCTTTTGCAATCCTCAGACAGCCTGTTAATACCCCTTTTTCCAGGGCATCGTTTGTTTTTAATGCAGCACTGAAAACATTTCTTAAAAATTCCACCATTTGATCATAGTAGCCATGCAGATAGGCACTTTGCAAGGGTACATCGCGCCATGGGCGGGCAGCGCCTACTCATATTCAGTGTCTAACCAAACCGGCGCGGTCTTGTATATAGGACCACCTTTTCCTCCAGAACATTTTTAATAAACATTGTTTTATCCACATAGTAATACTCTTTTTCTATCAGTTCTTTAAAGTCCTCGATTCCTATCGGCAAGCGCTTCATGATCATCAGCTCCTTGTTTTTATTATACCACGTCCCCTGTTTTACACAAAAAGATTTCGCCATGATGCCAGCTAAGGAATGTTTGCGCCTTATTAAGATAGAAGAGTATGAACAAGGGTGCTTATCATACAGCTACTTTTGTCTGGTATGTCCTACTTTATTTACGATATACAAATACATAACAGTTCCAACAAATATAATCCAGCCATACCCCATACTATAGTCATATACAGCATGGAGTAAGATAGGAATCCATAACGTTTTAGATTCCTCAAATACATAGATAAAGCCATATCCGATAAACAAACCAAATCCTATATTCGATATGCAATCTGTCAGAAATACAGACAGATCACCACCAACCACTACCGTTGGATATACGGCATGTGTGATTCCCCAGAATAAACTGCTCAATACAATTGCCAAAGCTGTATTCTCTTTTTTCATTATGGAATACATCACACCCCGATACAAATACTCCTCTGAAAACCCGATGATGATTAAATCCTGTATAAACAGATAGAAGCCAGGCATGTTAAATTGCTGATGTACAACAAAAAAAACACAATACATAATGCATAATAACAATAACAGATACGTATGTCTGATTCTGAAAAGCGAACCTGTATCCTTTCGAAATACAAGTAAGCAGATAATCGGGAGCAGCATCACCGCTATCATTTGTGTAATTACTGATATATGGATAAAACACGCAGATCAACACCTGCCACTTTTGCAATATACAAAACAACATATAGGATCCCTATTTCCAAGCAGCCAATTATAAACGCCGTTCATATGTTTTTCATTATTCACCTCATAACAGTAATTCCTGCTGGTGTTCTCACCTAATGCAGGCTATCATTCTAAAATAATCAAGCAAGCGGGAAAATCGTATGAATGGCCAGCCGATGCGCTTCCTTTTGCGCAAACACGGTACCCTGCATTCCCTCGCACAGCTCCTTTACAATAGCAAGCCCAAGACCTGTATCTCTGCCGCTACCACCATTGTCCTTTGTATAAAAGCGTTCAAAAATCGCCTTTGCATCTACATCATCCACAAGGTCATTCTCAAACACAAGCTCGCATGTGTTGTCTGTTCGTTTTGCAGAGATAACAAAGGTCCCAAAGCCGTGACGCAGTACATTGACACACAGATTATGCAGCATTCGCTTCAGATATACCGGATCACCTGTCAGCATTGTCATAGGATCGACCTCCAGTTGAACCTGCAGCTCCTGCTGTTTGAAATCCTTATAATAATGCAGCAGTACTTCACTCAGCATATCATAGATACGAATCGGCTCCGGATGAAACTCAATGCTGGCACTGCTCAGACGGGTATACAAAAACAGCTCCTCCAGTAAATCCTGCAGATATGTCATACGTGCCCGGATCACCTGAAAGCAATGCTGCCGTTCCTCTTCGCCCTCTGCCGTTTCCAGCATTTGCAGATACCCGCTGATGCTTGTCAGTGGAGTGCGGATATCATGTGATATATTGGTTATCAGATGTTTAAAATTATGGTCCATCCGCATCGCCTTCACACTTTCCTGCATATAATATTCCCGCAGCTTCTGCATTTCCTCGCATAGTGCCTTCATCTGCGGATCCATGGATGCTGAATAAAACCGGAAGGTGCTATGCTCCCGGTTGGTGTAGGTCAGCTGTTCTCTGATACAGCGGACATTTTTATGCTGAAGGAAGAGAAGCAGTAAAAGGAACAGACACAGCAATCCCAATACAAGCACGATAATTTCCAGCATATTGTTCCCTCTCTTCCTTATTTCAAATCTTTTTTCCGCAGCAGTACATAACTGCCTATATTATACAGGATTGCACTGGTAATTGCCACCATAGCAGCCCGGCTGTAGAATACAGCGTCCCAGGAATACGGCAGCTGACCGGATATCGCATACAGAATATAATCCGTATACTCCACCTTCAGTAATGACATAATCCCGGCATGCAGCATAAATACCGTCATACTGCCATAGCCTACAGACACCAGAATAGCAAGCACTTTGCTTCCGGTCGCATGAATGAGCAGATTCAGAAAGGATGCAATTACAGTCAGTATCAGCATCTGCATCAGGGAATAGCATATAAACTGCAGGATGGAGAAGGAGGCAAAGGAATCCTGCTGCCACAGATTTTCCACTACAACCATGACAATGATCACAGCCCAGTATATAAACGCGGTGATAAATGAAAACACAAAGCGTTCCAGCAACAGCAGCTCCTTACGGTGCATCATCGGATAGATATTCTTCACGAAGCCGCTGGCATATTCCTCACAGAAAAACAGAGACAGAAAAATCAGTACCGCTATCTGATAAAAAGAGCTTTTAGGAAAGTAATAAAGAAAATCAACAAGTGTATCCTTCCCCTGATGAAAGGTCGCAAACGGTGTATTGTTCTGCAACCCCACAGCAGTTGTCAGCCATAAATACAACAGCAGCATAACGGTCATCGAAATATAAAAGGACTTCTGCCGCACCATACGATATAAATCCATTTTCAGATTATTCCACATGTTCTTCTCCCTCCTTCAGGAAATAGGCTTCCAAATCCTGATGATGATCCTCCATGCCATAAAGTGCCACATCATGCAGTACCAGCTGTCGTGCGATATGGGAGGGGTCCTCATAATGATCATACAGACGCAGAATCCCCTTTGGCAGCACCTCATAGGTTTGAACAAAGCATGTTTCCTCCAGGATAACACTTGCCTTTTTCACATCATCCACCCGCAGCTGAAAGCAGTCCCTGCAGCGGTCCAGCAATTCCTCTTTTGTGAACTGCTCAATAATTTTACCAGAACGAATCACAACGAAATCCGTAGCAACCTTATCCAGCTCCGCCAGCATATGGGAGCTGATCAGGATACTCATGCCGCGTTCCTCCTGCAGACGCTTCAGCAGATCACGCATATCGCAGATTCCCTGCGGATCGAGGCCGTTTGTCGGCTCATCCAGAATCAGCAGCTCGGGATCCCCCAGCAATGCCATCGCAATTCCCAGACGCTGCTTCATTCCCATTGAGAAATCGCCTGCCTTTTTCTTTCCTGTAGTCGAGAGTGAGCAAAGCTTTAAAAGCTCTGTTATCAGCTCATGGCTGCAGCACCCAAGCATAAGTGCCTTCATTTTCAGATTATCATACGCATTCAACGCCGGATACAGTCCCGCATGTTCTATCAGCGTCCCTACACGCCGGAATACAAACGGATCCTCACCGGGATGCTTGCCAAACAGCTTCAATTCCCCCTGTGTTTCATGCAGCAAACCGCTCATCAGCTTCATAAGCGTGGACTTTCCTGCACCGTTTGGTCCGATCAGACCGGTAATCGATCCTTTTTTCATATGAAAAGATACCTGATCTACTGCTGTGAAATTATGAAATTTCTTTGTCAGGGCCTTCGTTTCTACGATCCATTCCTTCATATTATCATTCCTTCCTTGTACATGAAGATTATAGCAAATGAAGTTTCAGAAACTGTCTGGAAAAGGTTAAGAAAGAATAAAGAAAAGGACCTTAGTCCTTCCATTTGAATCCGATGCCCCATATCGTTTCAATATATTCCTGTTTCGAAACTGCATGCAGCTTGCTTCGGATATTACTGATGTGAACATTGATGGTCTTGTCATCTCCCAGATAATCATCTTCCCATGCATATTCATAGATTTCCTTTTTCGTACGTGCCCGTTTTACATCCCGCATCAGCAGCTCCAGAATCCTGTATTCATGTCTTGTCAGACGAATTTTCATCCCCTGAATTTCCAGATGACAGAAATCCGGCAGAAGAACAACACCGTCTACAGCAATGGCATGCTCCTGCTTCGGCATTCGTTTGCGCAGCTGAACCTGAATTCTGGCCTTCAGCTCCTTTAAATCAAACGGCTTGCACAAATAATCATCGGCACCCTCATTCAGCAGAGCCACGCGGTCGTCGATTCCATCCTTTGCGGATAGCACGATAACCGGAAGCTGCTTTTGCTTCAGCTCTCTGAGAAGCTGTTCTCCACTGACTCCCGGCAGCATCAAATCAAGCAGTACAAGCGATACTTCGGTGTGCTGCAAAATCAGACGTGCCTCTGTTCCGGAATATGCGTCCACACAGATATAGTCCTTTTCCAAATATTCATCGATCATATTGTGGATGGTTTCGTCATCCTCCACAATCAATATATGTTCTTCACTCACAGCTTTGTAAAGTCCTTTAAGGGCAGTGTGTCGGTTATCTTCATGCCAAGGCCCGAAAGCAGCGCAATGCCTTCCTCACGATATGTATCTGTCTCCAGTGCAGCCGGCTCATGGGCATCAACTCCGATGATCGCCGTATTGCCAACCTCTGCCGCAGTCTTCCAGAAATCAATATGCGGATACTGCATGGTATGCATGATGTCATTATAGGCAGCACCTGCCAGATTGTATTCCAGTGGTATATGTAATTCCTTTGCAGCCTGACACAGACGTATCGATTCGCGCTTTGCGACTTCATCAAACACACGACGGCCCCGCATGAACAGATCCGGATGACACAGGTAGGAATATAGATTGGTCTTCATCCCGGCGATGGCTTCATCCACATAGGCGATCAGCCATGCCTCCTCCTCACATGCGGTCCCAAAGTACACGCGTTCCTCATCCGTCTTAAAATAATGATTTCCGAAAATGATATAGTCAAGCTTTTTGTCGATCAGAAACTGCTTCAGCCAATCGATATATTTGGGGAAATATTCGCATTCCAAACCGATTTTAATGGATATGCGATCCTTATATTTCTCTTTTAAAGATGAAACGGAGGCATAGTAGTCATCGAACTTCGACAACGGCATCCGCATATTCGCCACAAAATCGCTGTCATATTTCCATGGGGAATGATCGGAAAATCCAATTTCCTCATAACCGTTTTTTATGGCACTTATTACATATTCCTCATCCCTGCCTGAGGCATGCATACAGCGCCGGGTATGCATGTGATAATTTGTTTTACGCATAGCTGCTCCCTTCTTTTCTCAACAGGTATACTATACCACAAGTTAAGAGGGAATAACAAAAAACCGACTGTATTTTATGCTTTTACATGCAATACATATAGCCGGCTTGCAAGTTTTGAAGTAGGCTGCCGTACAAACAACAGCCTGATTTCTACATTTTTCCTTTGCCCTGTAAAGTGCCTGTTCACTTCGTTCATACACATCATGAAAGCAGACCTGTGCATGTTCAACAAGACAGCAGTCTATGCTTATGGTCAGCGTTTTCTGCAGCTGTGGCAGGCGGATGGTGCGAATACGCTCGAGCAGGGTATCTATAACATGCTGCAGCTGTGCCTCATCCTGTATCCCGTTCAGATATATGCTGAACTCCTCCCCACCGATTCGTCCGGCAATATCACCCGGGCGCAGCACATTTTATATTTCATGCCTAAACTCAAAGCTTGCTGCAGATACCTTTTCCGTGAAGGTATCGTAAAAGCAGTTTCTATTCCGTAAAGATATAGAAAAAAAGGTCAAGCCTATCATTTTTTAAACACGATACCCTCGACCTTTTCATTACACTGTTTTGCTTATATGACCACAGGTAAGACAATTTCCGATAACCACTTAATTAAAGTAAACGAGTTCGTCATCCAGCGGCAGCACCTCGGTCAGCTGTTTTACATATAGAACCGGGACATTTCCCTGATATTCCTCATCAAATTCGACCGCAATCTGCGCCGTAATGCTGACCCAGTCCTTCGGTATCAGATTACTTGCATGCTCATAATGACACAGCAGCCCGATCAGTGAGGTATCATCTGCGCAACAGACCATGGCATAGCGTCCAAAGACAAATGCATTCGGTATTCCATCCACATGCGTTGCGATGACCTTTCCTTTCAGCTCTACGCTTTTTCCCTCATATTTACGGGGATGCTCGAGAGCGTCCATATACCACAGACCGTAATCGCCGTCCGCTATGCGTATTACATCCGCATGTAGATTAAACGGCATTTCGTCATCGCCAAGCTCCACGATCTGCCCATCTCTTGTCTCATAAATCAGCTGCGCACCCTTATTGATTGCTTTTATATTGTTTCTCAGATACAGCTTTTTCGTTGTTTCATCACAACGATTAAAGATAATCGTTTCCGAATGCAGCAGCTGATCGTAAATCAGGGAGCGCATATTATTCAGATAAACTTCAAACGTGGAGGCATCCACAGTAGAAAGAATTTGAACCAGCAGCCAGTCAAAGGGATATTCTACATCCATAAAGCTATTTAAATTCCAGGTTCCGTTAAATTCAATCATCACTCGGTCAGGTTCAATCAGACTGTCACATTTCTTTAAAAACTCATAGCTCATCGCCGCTTCATTATCCACAGTAACCAGTGCGGTATTTGTTTTTGTCAGAAAATCATCATCGTAGTCTTCCATACCTTCTTCACAGGCGAGCAGCAGTGTGCGCTCTCCAGTATTGAATCCTGTATCAAGCAGTGTTTCCTTAATCAGTGTTGTTTTACCGCTTTCCAGAAATCCGGTAAACAGATATACAGGTACTGTCATAGCCTTCTCCTATTCCGCATGAAACAGCTCTTTCAGCTTATCTTCTTCAAGCTTGGAGCCGATGACACAAAATCTTCCGGTATAGGTTGGCTGCCCTTTTCGAATTTCATATTCTTCCGGAACCAGATCAAAATACAGCCATTCCTTACTTTCAGTTTTCAGCATTCCCTTAGCACGCAGGATGATACCGTATTCCTCACTATTGGAGAGTTTCTCCAGAATTTGGCGAAGCTCCTCTTCCCCATAGGTGCGTACGGTTTCCATTCCCCAGCTGGTAAACACCTCATCCGCATGATGATGGTGATGATCATGATGATGCCCACAACTGCAGCTTTCCCCATGCTCGTGATGATGGCCATGGTCGTGACTGCATTCCTCACCATGCTCATGATGGTGGTCATGGTGCTGATGGCATGTCGGACAGATGTCCGCTTCCTCCAGCAACTCCTTTTCCAGTGATTTCTTTTGCTCCATTGCCTCCAGAATCTGTTCTCCGTTCAGCTCATTCCATGGTGTCGTTATCATGGTCGCATGTGCATTATGCCCTCTTATATCATGGGTTACACTTTGCAGCTTTTCCTCACTCAGATTCTGCGTACGGCTTAAAATAATCGTATTGGCATATTCAATTTGATTGTTGAAAAACTCACCGAAGTTTTTCATATACATGCGACATTTCTGTGCATCCGCAACCGTCGTAAAGCTGTTCATACAAATTTCGGCTTCTTCCGCCACTCCCTGTACCGCTTTTATTACATCCGACAGCTTGCCGACACCGCTAGGCTCTATGATGATCCTTTCCGGATGATATTCCGCAAGCACCTTCTTCAATGCCTCGGAAAAATCACCAACCAGAGAACAGCAGATACAACCGGAATTCATTTCCCGGATTTCTATTCCTGCATCCTCCAGAAAACCACCGTCAATACCGATTTCACCAAATTCATTTTCAATCAGAACAATCTTTTCCTTATGTAATACATCCTTGATCAGCTTCTTGATCAGCGTTGTTTTTCCAGCTCCCAGAAAGCCGGAGATAATATCGATTTTCGTCATTCCAATAACCTTCTTTCCTGTTCCTTTGCAGTATTCCCAACGTCTGTTAGTATAACACCAGGATGCGAAACTTTCAAATACAAAACCATCCTCCTCGTAATGCTGAAAGGAAATGCTAACTCCATCTTTGCCCTTCCTTATCATAAAGACCATATTCCATGACAATTGGAACTATACTCTTTATCAGCTGATTCTTATCGGTACAAAAGGCATCCGCGTTCCCAGTCAAAATATTTAATGATGGCTCTGTCATTTTTACTATCCTATTATTTGAAGCAGCATCTTATAGAATTAGCATCACGACCTTTCCTATATATTAAAACCCCTGCATTTGCATACGCAGAAGCAGGGTGTTTCCATGATTTTCTTATGTAAGGAACCTCCAGCTATAAATACCCTCAGGATTCTTTATATTCCTCGTCGATGCCCTCCCAGCATTCCGCATGCCGGATTCCCAGCTTTTGCGGTTCAAACAACGGGTCCTTCCCCTGCTTTTTCTGCTTCGTGTAATCCTTCAAAGCAAGGAAAGCAACATTGCCCAGCAGAAGAATCACCAGGATGTTTTCTATCGCCATAAAGCCCATCAAAACATCGGCCAAATCCCATATGGTGGAAAAATCCGCCTGTGCCCCGAAAAAGATTACGGCAACCGTAAGCAATCGGAATACAAGAAGTGCCTTCTTATCGTTGATGATAAATTTCAAATTGCTTTCCGCATAGCAGTAATTGCCAATCAGGGAGGAAAAGGCAAACAGGATAATGGAAATCGTTATGAAATGAATACCCCAGGTTCCTACCTCTGCGGAAACCGCTGTCTGCACATACGGCATTCCCGTCAGTCCGTCCCGAATACCGAAATTCAGCAGCATGAACGCTGTTGTCGAGCAGATGAGGATCGTATCTATAAAAACGGATATTGTCTGTACAAGCCCCTGTTTAACCGGATGGGACACATCTGCTGTTGCTCCGGCATTTGGTGCAGACCCCATACCCGCTTCATTGGAAAACAGTCCGCGCTTGATGCCATACATAACACAGGAGCCTGCAAAGCCTCCGAAGATAGCCTGCAGATCAAAGGCTTCCTGAAATATCTGTGCAAATATTGCCGGCAGTCCGCTGATATTGGCTATCGTTATGTAAAGTCCCAGCAGAATATACAACACTGCCATGATGGGAACAATCGTAGAGCTGATGATACCGATGCGATGAACACCTCCGAAGATGACCGCTGCGGTAGCACCCGCAAGAACAAGACCTACCAGCATAGAGGCAGTCTGTGTATCCGTTACATAATACTCCAGAGCACTGCTTACATTATATGCCTGCAATCCGTTAAAACCGAAGATGAAGCAGGCAATCAGCAATACCGCAAACAGAATACCGAGCCATCTCTTATGCAATGCCTTCTCTATATAATATGCAGGACCTCCGCGAAACTGATCACCATCACGCTCCTTGTAGATCTGTGCCAGCGTGGATTCCACAAAGGCACTGGCACCTCCAATGAGTGCAATCACCCACATCCAGAAGATAGAGCCTGCTCCTCCTGCAGCTAGAGCGGTTGCGACACCGGCGATATTACCGGTTCCTACACGGGAGGCCGTTGATATCATAAGTGCCTGAAAAGAGGATACACCGTCATGGTGATGTGCCTTCTCCCCAAGCAGACGAAGTGCCTCCCCCAGCATGCGAAACTGTACAAAGCCTGTCCGTATACTGAAATACAGTCCTGCTGCGACCAGCAGAATGATCAATATATTACTGTATAAAAATGTGTTTAGATTTCCTAATAGTTCCTGAATGAAATTCACGCATTCACTTCCTTTCTTCTTATCGTACCCCGCATCCATCGCCTCATTCGCTGAAAAGCCCAAATAAAAACACGTTATCGGCGTGTTTAGAATGGAAATACCCGTACAAGTATACCATACTTATATAAAAATTGAAATCCTAGAATTTTAGTGATATATGATTGTATGTCGCAAAACCTTTTCCATCGTGTTATACTTATACATATAAAATAACATTGTAAAAAAGGAGACACACATGAAATATCCGGTATTGCGAACCAGGTTTTTACCTAATTTATATAAGCATTGTAAAAAAGTACAGGTGCTTCATGTCAGCTATGAGGACCGGGGCTTTCTTTCACAGGATGAACAGCGCGGTATCTGGCTGCAGGATACCAGAGAAAAGCTCTACGAACAGATTGAAGGCAACTTTACGACCTGTCAGGCCACAAGAATATTCTCCCTCCATAAGGAAACCTTTATCATTTTCAAGGATAATCTGACAAAGAAGCTCTTAATAGAATTTCTGGAAAATCTACTCACCGAAATCAGCTATTATTGTGAAGATCAGGTGCAGTTCAGTTATCAGCTTCTCACTGCCGTGTTGTTTCAGGATGGCTGTGAGCCGAGAATGACAATGGCAAACAAGCTTGGCAGGGATATCGAAGACAGCGATGAATTCAAACAAAGCACTGTCCTTCATAAATCTGGCAAGCCGCCAAAAGGCAAGTATTTCAAAAGCTGGAAGGATTATGAAAAGCAGATTGATGAGCGGAAGGCTGTGCACAGTCCTATCGAAAAGACGCAGCCCCAAAAGGAAGCACCCGTCGATACAGGTGATTATATGTATTACATTTAGAAGTCATTCAGTATATGGTGTCCAGAAAAGCGATGAAAGCATCGCTTTTTTACCATTTGATAAACTATCACTTCTGTCACCTTTTCTTATTTATTCTTTCATCGTGCTATAATAGAACAGGAGGTATGTTCTCATGTCTGTATATCTGATTCCCCTGCAGTCAGCACTGCTGCTGTTTCCATTTCTTGCAGCGATTATCACGCTGCCTTATATCATTATCCAATATAGGAAATACGGATCAATACTGCCGATTCGTGTTCTGATTGTGTATTCCTTTATATTTTATTTGCTATGTGCATATTTTCTTGTTGTGCTTCCCCTTCCGCCGATAGAGGAGGTGGCCGGTTATACAAAGCCGATTATGCAGCTGATTCCATTTGCCTCTTTAAAAGAGTTCACCATGAACAGCTCCCTAATCTGGAATGATCCCGCCACCTATCTGACAGCATTGAATGAGCCGAGTCTGTATCTGATCATCTTCAACATTCTGCTTACCGTTCCCTTCGGTGTTTATCTTCGCTACTATTTTCAATGCAGCTGGAAAAAGACTCTGCTGTTTACCTTTCTTCTGACCTTATCCTTCGAATGTCTGCAGCTGAGTGCACTGTTCGGTTACTATCCACGCCCTTACCGTCTGTTTGATGTTGACGATCTGATTACCAATACACTGGGCGGCATGCTGGGATATGCAATCACACCGGTATTTGCTCATTTTCTCGTTTCACGAAGCCGTATGGATGAAAAAGCATATGACCGCGGTAGAAGCGTATCCCCACTGCGCAGAGCACTGGCATTTTTCTTTGATAACCTCATCATCCTGTTGACAACAGCCATCATCACTGCACTGATTCTGTTATTACGTGATGAATTCCTGCTGACAAGCCCTGCCATACGCATCTGTCTTTTATATCTGGCAGTCGTATTTCTGTATCTGTTCATTCTTCCGATACTTATGCATGGCAGAACGCTGGGTAAGGCAGCTGTGAAAATCAAGCTTGTGACCCTGGATGGGCACCCACCGCACTGGTATCAGTATCTGCTTCATTTTATGATTCTTTACGGTCTCATCCTGCCTGCACCGTTTTATATTTTTCATTGTGTGCTGGCCTTTCTAACGCAAAGCGCTGCAGCGTACTGGATGTACGGAGGAGCTGTACTCATTCTGGCTGTCTTATATATGGTGACCATGTATCAGTGTATCCTGTCTTTGTTCGATAAGGATGCCATTCCCTGGTATGACCGATTCCTGCCGATAAAAAATCAATCTGGCATACAAGGGCTTAAAAAGGAGGTGACAGGTTCAGATACTGCCTCAAACACAGAGGATGATACCAGCACAGCAACCAGCTGACTTGCTTCCTTGAGAATTGACCATAGGATCTAGAGGGAGGAATTCGCATTGGCACATATCAGAATGAATTCGTACGGAATTTGTGCACTTTCGCCAATATACAGGGAGATTACCTTAGAATGCATACAAAAAATCCTGCATAGAGACCATACAGATTCTGGTAAAAACATAACACGTAAAAGCAAACAGCGCTGTTTTGACAGATGCTGTTTTTTTCACTGGCTGCCATATGTCTTCGACTTTGCGGCATCCCTATTCTCATGAACAAATTGAAAAATGTCCTCAGCTGTGCATAGGCATTGCAGGATTCTTTGCTTCCATATAAAAACAGGCAGACTACATCCGCTATGCTTCCTTTCATCATAAAAGCACAGCAGCCTTCTACACAACTGTCTGCTTTTGCGCCTCGCGAACAGTTTGTCAGCTTACCGTTGAAAAGATGCAGTCTGCTTCATACATCGACTGCATCCATATAGTGTGTCAGCTTCTGAATAAAGGAATCATAATCCTGACAGGTTACCAGCTCATTGAGAAAGGAGGGCTCACTTAAAATCTCAATCAGATGATCGAATATCTGCGCAAACAGCTTTCTGGAATCATCATGTACCCCCAGCAGTGTGACAATATGAACCTCATGCGTTCCCCATTCCATACCCTGCGGACACAAAACCACACTGATAAAGCTTTTCTTTGCATTGCTTGCCAGTGAATGCGGTACGGCGGCATCCTCAAAAGCTGTCGAAGACATATGCTCACGCGCAAAGACATCCGTTGTAAAAGAAGCATCGGCATAGTCTAGACGGATGGCATCATTGCACAGCGTCTGAATCAGCTGGGTGCGATCCATGTTCATATTTGTATAAAACAGTCTGGGATCAAACAGATTAAATAAAAACTCCTTCAGCTTATTCTTATTTTTTTCAGCCAGCATTTTGGTAATTGTGTTTTCAAGCTGATTCATGTCCTTTTCAATTAAAAAGGGATGAATGATGATGGATGGCTGAGGGAATGGTGTTTCTACAGTCGATATAATCAAATCCGCATGCAGAAGACTTGGCTGATATGAATGGATGGACATCGCATACTTGATCGTCACCTTGTCCTCAAAGCGGCGACTGATCTTTTCCAGCGTGTTTTGATGAAGACTATAGTAATCCGCATAGAGAAACAATACGGTCAGCTTATTTTTTGATTGTACATTATTTTCAAAATAGCTGCCGATATGGAAGGAGATAAAAGCAATTTCATCCTCATTCAAAATGATGTCATACATATCCTTAAACTGCTGTGCGATATAAACGGCAATATCATAGATCAGGGGATAGGTCGATTTTATCTTTGCCGTCAGCGGATTTTTAGCATAGTAATTATGCTCTACGCGATTAAACAGATTCTTGACATGAATCGTAAACTTTGCGATAAATTCCTCATCAAAGGGGTCCAGAAGATAGCATTCCTCCACATTGTGTATAACGGTATGGGCGATATCTATATACCTCTGTTCAATGAAGGAGGAAATGTTGGAGCCGTTAATGAAGGAATAATCGATCATCGTGGTGTTATTCATAATAATCAGGGTAAGATTATATAATTCCGCATCATTGATCTGTATCGCATATGCCTCTTCAATATATTCCCGGATTTCTCTTGCCACCGTATACTGCGGCGTTTCGAAAAACGGTGTGAGGTCCACCTGCTCATGCAGGATACAGCTGCTGCGGATGCGATCGATCATCACAATCAAATGCAGGGCTGTATTGTTCAGCGTATAGTCATTCGCAAACAGATTGTTGCGTGAAAAAATATCGGAAAGATTCTTCCGGAAATCCCAGAAGTGATAATGATAGGTCAGCAGCCGCACTTCATCCTTTAAAACAAAATTATCATAGGAATCACTGGTAATCAGCCGGCTCATCAGCTGGCGCTTTTCTTTTTCACTGCCATCGATAAATAGCATATCCTTTTCCTTGCGAATACCGATCTGATAGGCGGATATCATTTTGCGAATACTGCGGATATCGTTATCCACTGTAGATTCACTGACATAAAGCTCCTGTGCCAGATCAAAGATATCAATGCCGTTCTTGGAGGAAATCAGCTTCTGTATTATCAGATTCTGCCGTGTCTGCGGGGTTTCCAGATTATGCTTTCCGCTCTCCCGATAACGCAGATACTGCTCCGTGCTGCTTAGCTTATAGCCCTTGTTTGTGGAAATGACCAGTGGTTCTTCGACATGCTCTTCATTCAGGATACTGATGTATTTGCGAATCTGGCGGGTGGAAACGTGAAGCAGTTGGGAAAGCTCAGCTGCGGAAATCCAGCTTTCATAGTGATGCCATAAATAATCCAGCAATGTCGATATATTATCTTTCATGTTCAATCACTCTCCTGCCTTATCCCCCTGTAAACAATGATAGTATTACATGATAAGTATACGTGAATTCGAAAATCCGCTCAACTTAAAAAAGTTCCGTGCGCTAGGAACTTTTAAAATTTGTCTGTTTCGGCTGCATTCGTTATACTGAGGGTGTCGATAAGAAAGGAGGGCAGTCACACTGATTGGTATAAGAAAAAGAGACATATCACACGCTGAATCGCTTCAGCCAAGTACGGGAATACTTTGATACATCTCTTCTATATTCTAACACCAATCCAGAAAAATTTCATTCATTATTAAAAAAAGTCCGTAGAATGTTAAGAAGCTTACGGACACAAAGGAGATCATTATGAAAAACATTTTATTAGTTTGCGGTACAGGAGCCAGTAGCGGCTTTATGGCGAAGAACATCCGACAGGCCGCAAAAGCACGCAACATCGAAATCGGAGTAAAGGCACGAAGTGATTCTGTTGTAGAGGACTACATCGAGGATATCGACCTGCTGCTGGTAGGTCCGCATCTGAGCTATATGCTGCAGGATCTGGAGGACATCGCAGAGCCCCATGGCGTAGCTGTACAAATCATACCGAAGGATGCCTACGGCGAGTTAGACGGGGATGCCGTTCTTGATTTCGCATTACCCTTCCTTGAAGACTAATGCATCAAAAGCTTTCGCTTTTAAAGTAACTTAAACAAAATGAAAAAATGAGGAGAAACATATGAAAAAATTCATGGATTGGATGACGAACAAATTTGCTCCGAAAATGAACAAGCTTGCGCGTAATCCCTGGATTGCGTCTGTACAGGAAGCGATCCTGACTGCAATGCCAATGATCTTTATCGGATCATTTACAACAATACTAACAGCCTTTGGAGGTCTGATTGACGGGTTCCCGGATTTCAGTCCATTGTCAACCTTCTCTTTGGGTCTGCTGTCCCTGTACCTTGCCTATCTGGTGCCTTACCTGCTTATGGAAAAGAAACGGCACAATAAGACAAAGAAGGAAGCAGGTCTGGCAGGTATCGGTTTTTTCCTGATGCTGGTAGGTCCCACCTTTGATGAAGCGGGTAACATTCTGTTTCAAAGCTCCACGCTTGGTAACGGCGGTATGATTGCGGCCTTAATGGCAGGCTTGTTTGTAGGCTTTGTGATGAACGCATTCTCTACACATTCCTTCTTTAAAGAAGACAGCGCTATTCCGGATTTCATCACAGTCTGGTTTGATACACTGATTCCGATTCTCATTATCCTGTTCGTCGGATGGCTGTTTATCTTCCAGCTGCACATCAATATCTTTGACTGTATCTATACCTTATTCTCTCCGATCTTGAGTGCGGGTGACAGCTTTCTCGGCTTTGTGGTACTGTATTTCTTCGGCTATACGTTTCTGTACACCTTCGGTATTTCCACATGGGTCATCTATCCAATTGAATCAGCTTTGATTTTACAGGGGATTGCCGCAAATCAGGCGGCTGTCGCTGCCGGAAACGCAGCATCTGTCATAAATGCAGACGGAGTTTCCTATTATTTCACCCTCGGCGGAGGCGGCTGTACCTTGGCGCTTGGACTCATGATGCTGTTTATGGCAAAATCAAAGAAATGCAAGGTCATTGGCAAGGCTTCCCTGGTACCGAATTTATGCAATATCAATGAACCCCTTGTATTTGGTGCACCAATCGCATTTAATCCGATTCTAATGGTTCCTATGTGGATAGTCGGATTGCTTGCCCCTGCATTGACCTGGCTTGCCTTATACTTTGATATCCTGCCGAAAATAACGACCTTATTCTCCTTCTGGTATCTGCCTGGACCAATCTGCTCCTATGCAGTTGGCGGCATGATCGGTCTGTTGTTTACCTTCTTCATATTCGTCTTATCCTGGATTATTTATTATCCGTTCTTCAAGGTATATGACAGACAGTGTATGCAAAAGGAAGAAGAGGATGAAAAGAAAAAGGATCAGCTGGCAAAGCGCAAAGCAATGCGTGAGCGTACAGAAGAAGCATAGAAAGGAAGGGTGTTATGAAAAAAACTACGATCGAACAGCTTAACAGTGCCGCTATGCAAATCATCTTACATGCAGGTGATTGTCGCAATCTGTTGAATGAGGCAGTCAATGCCCTCCTGGAAGATAAAAGTGAGGAGGATATAAAGGCTAAAATAACCGCTGCAAAAAAAGAAATAACGAAGGCTCATGTGATTCAGACCGAAATGATACAAAGCTCCATCAATGAGGATGAACTGCAAACAACATTGCTTTTCACACATGCACAGGATACACTGATGACCATCAACAGCGAGGTCAACTTAACACAGAATATGATACGTCTGTATAGAAAGCTGAAGAAATAATATGTGGAAAACAGCAACCGGATTTCCGAAGGGCTTTTTATGGGGTGGTGCTATTGCCGCAAATCAGGCGGAGGGCGCATGGAATATCGATGGAAAAGGGCCGTCCATGGCTGATATTGAAATTCTTCCGGAACACTATGACCGCAAGCATGTCGTTGGATTTACACATACCGCTCAGCAAATCGAAGAAGCACTGCAGGATAAGGATGGCTATTATCCAAGAAGGCACGGCATTGATTTCTATCATACCTATAAGGAAGATCTTGCACTGATGAAGGAAATGGGATTCAGCTGCTTTCGTACATCCTTCAACTGGACCCGCATTTTCCCAAACGGGGATGAGGATCTGCCGAATGAAGAAGGACTGAGATATTACGATGCACTCCTTGATGAAATGTTGAAAAACGGGATTGAGCCTGTCATGACCGTTTCTCATTATGAAATGCCGGTTCATCTTATTACAAAATACAAGGGCTGGTATGCGCCTGAAATGATTGATTTCTTTGTCCGCTTCTGTGAGATACTGTTTAAACGGTATCATAAAAAAGTAAAATACTGGATACTATTGAATCAGATCAATTCCCTTGGCGGCTGGGGAGAATTCGCCAGTCTGGGTATGGTGGAAGACGGATATGAGGATTGGGAGAGCGCAAAATATCAGGCTACGCATCATCAGTTTGTCGCATGTGCAAAAGCCACAAAGCTGGCGCATGAAATCGATGCGGGAATGCAGATTGGTATGATGCTGGGAGATGATGCATTATATCCTGCCACCTGTCGCCCGGAGGATGTTTTTGCTAATACGCAGCGGATGCAGATGAGCATCTATTTCTACAGTGATGTTTTACTGCGCGGGGAATATCCCGGTTATGCTCTTCGTTATTTCAAGGATCATCAGATACAGATCCATGCAAAGGAGGAAGAACTGAAGCTGTTAAAGGAACACCCTGCAGATTTTCTCTCCTTCTCTTATTACTTCACCCGAATCGTAGATGCGTCGCAGCCTCAGCCTAAAGAAAATCCGTATTTGGAAACCTCTATCTGGGGCTGGGCTACCGATCCTCTCGGATTCCGAAACTCTTTGAATCAGTACTGGGACCGTTATCATGTTCCTATCTTCATTGCGGAGAACGGACTTGGTGCGATTGATACGGTCATTGACGGACACATTCATGATGAGTACCGTATTGCTTATCTGCGTGAGCATATCAAGGCCATGAGGGAAGCCATCCTCGACGGGGTTCAGGTATTTGGGTATGCATCCTGGGGACCAATCGATATCGTCAGCTGCTCACAGGGAGAAATGAGCAAGCGCTATGGCTATATTTACGTGGATCGTGATGATCGCGGTAACGGCAGCAATGCACGAATTCGAAAGGATTCCTTTACCTGGTATCAGCATGTAATTCAAACAAACGGTGAAGAACTGTAAAGCAAAAAGGGATGCCGTATGCATCCCTTTATTATAAATGGAAAGGAGAAATTCTGCAAGAAACGCAGAATCAGACAGATATATGAAGCAATTAAAAAAAGGATTTCCAGCAGATTTTTTATGGGGAGGTGCCATTGCAGCGAATCAGGCAGAGGGTGCTTTTCTGGAAGGCGGAAGAGGATGGAGTGTTGCGGATATTCTCAAGGTGCAGGATAAGGGTGATCTTAAAAAGAAATCAAACAAGGAGACATCCATGAAGGATATCGAAGCTGCTCTGCAGGATACAAAAGGTTATTATCCTAAGCGCTATGGAATTGATTTTTATCACACCTACAAGGAAGATCTAAAGCTGCTGGCAGGCATCGGAATGAACTCCTTCCGCACCTCGATCAGCTGGTCAAGAATCTTTCCTAACGGAGATGAGACTATTCCAAACGAAGAAGGTCTACGCTTTTATGATAATCTGATCGATGAAATTATTAAAAACGGCATGGAGCCATTGATTACCTTATCACATTATGAAATGCCGCTGCATCTGGCAACTGCTTATAATGGATGGAATCATCGCAAAACCATCGATTTCTTTGTAAAATATGCTGATACGGTTATGCGAAGATATAAAGATAAGGTAAAGTACTGGATTGTCGTCAATCAGATCAACCTGATTCATCACGAATCCTTCAATCATCTGGGAATCCCCAGTGATCGCGTTTCTAACCTTATGGAAGCGAAATATCAGGGAATACACAATGAATGCACAGCAAGTGCTATCGTAACAAAAATAGGACATGAAATAAATCCGGATTTTCAGATTGGGATGATGGTATACGATGGTCTAAGCGAACCGCTGACATGTAAACCGGAGGATGTATTTGCGAATATGCAGCGTAATCAGCGTGAATATTTCTTCTCTGATCTTCTGCTGCGCGGAGAGTATCCGGGATATATGCTTCGCTATTTTCAGGAGCACGATATACGGCTGGATATCCGGGAGGAGGATGAGCGCATGTTAAAGGAAAACCCTGCAGATTTTCTGGCGATTTCCTATTATTACACGTGTGCATCTTCCAGCGAAAGCAATTCCTGTGCTGATGTAAATGATGATGGGGCGGTATCCAATCCTTATATAGAGGCTAGTGAATGGGGCTGGGGAATCGATCCGCTTGGTCTGCGAACGGTGTTGAATTATTATTATGATCGTTATCAAAAGCCGATTATCATTGCAGAAAATGGATTTGGGACCTTTGATGAAATCAGTTCGGACGGATGCATTCATGATGAGCGTAGAATTGCTTACCTTCGGGAACATATCCGAAACATGAAGGAAGCAATCATGGATGGAGTAGAGGTCATCGGCTATTATCCATGGGGTCCCATAGATATCATCAGCTGTTCCTCCTCCGAGATGAGTAAGCGTTACGGATTCATTTATGTCGATCAGGATGATTATGGAAACGGAACAAAGCGTCGGCTAAAAAAAGACAGCTACGACTGGTATCGAAGTGTGATTGATTCAAATGGTGAAAATCTGTGATAGGTGAAGAAGCATTCGTTCAATACGAGCAGCTGAGCTTAAAATATCGTCCGTTTTTACATGTATAAGGCGTTACGTTCATAGCTTCAGTGTATAAAAGAGACCTCCTGGTATAATATAAGCAAAAAAGAGAATTTAAACTACGAATAACGCGTAGGATTTCATTCTCTTTTCTTATTTTTCTTGCCAAACTCGGCTTAATTGAGGTTATTTAAAATCCGGAAATATCCATGTTAGGATATCTATGATTTTACCTATAACCCTACCTTGCTCATCACATTTCTTCTTTTCATTGGCCACATATGCAATTTGTTCTCGGGTAAAGCCTTCCTTCAGCAGATCTTCTACCTCTTTATCAGTCATCATTTCTTTAATAAGATTCTCCAGCTCTTCTTTCTCAACTAATGGCTTATTTCTATCAGGCACTTGTTTTTTGATTTTATTTCTCACTTACAAGTTAAGCGGAATACATACAATTAAAGTATTTACCACTTGGGGCTAAAACACATTGGTTGCCATTAGAAAGTTTTACAGACTGTAAATTCTGCTGTTCATCTGCATAAGCATCAGTCATGTTGCTGTATTTGTTCCATGCAAACTTAACTTTATTTATTAACTCTGCTTTTATTATTTTGTTTGTAGCCTGTTTTACCACACCACCTGCTGCCATCCATCCTATTAAAATTGGAATACCTTTAGATAAAATCCAAATTTTAATGGTCCAAATGATTCTTCCATTTACATATAATTCACCTTTAATTACTTCAACTTTTTGACCCTCAAAAGGAGTGTCTTTCAATTCCTTCTCTGAGAATACATAATTTGCGTTTTCAAGCTGCTCTTTTTGATTTTGGCTGTATGAGCCTGTTTCTACAATGTACTTTTCCGGTATTTCTTTTGAACTAACAGTATACTTTACATCTCCTAACACTCCAACACAAAGACATAATGATACGATGATAGCTGCTATTTTTTTCATATGATTCGCCTCCTTTAAATAGTACTTCTTTCACCTATATCATATCAAAATAATTTTTAAAATATAGAATTACATCATTCAACTTTTTATGGTATACTATTCTTAATAGCTACAGTATCTAACGGAATAAAGCTAAAATCGGTACTTATTTAAAGAAAGTCTAACCATTCACCTCTTTGATGTCAAATTGTTTGAAAAAAAGCAGGGATAATTTCCTACGAAAAGGGTAACTCATTATCTGTATATGCATAAACCGGCAGCTGTACTGACATATGTGACAGCTCATCATCTTCCTCATTTTCATACCCGTTTTTATAATCTACCTGAACTCTGGATATCCTTGTCTCCCATTCAAACACATGGATATCCAAATCATTTACGCAGTCGCCCAGTTCCCTTCATCCGGTATAAATACAGGCGTGATCTTTTTCCAATGCAATCGTGTTACAGTGTCCCGGATCACTCTGAAAATATACACTTAGTGAAATGCTAATTCTGCGCCAAGGCCCGCTGTCAACGGTCTATAGAATTCCTTGCCATTATTGTTGATAGGGGTATATAAATTACTTTGTACAGGAAACCACTCAAGGGGAAACCCTCGCTCCTACTGCATTCGCCTTTCCTCTTTCCCGACAGACCTGGATAATCCAAACGGCAATGCTCTTCTGTGGTTTCTGATGTATCATAACATCTTTCAAATTTTTGATGAATGTGTCATATTCCATCTCGCAGTGATTCAGTCTTCTCGTCCTGCATAATGATACTTTATATCTGCTTCCTTATTGCGTATTAAGCTGCATCCAAGAGAATCATGATGAAAAGCTTCATTGTATTAACGTACGCTCCTGTAGAAATACATGTGAATTTCTATGGAACACCTCGTGGCTTAGTCGCGAGGTGTTTCCTTTGGTTCCATCACCCTCTGCTATGCACACCGCCTTTCATCAACAGCTCCTCAATGTCACGATCATTTTCCAGATCATAGTCGCCAATCAACTGCCCTGTATGATGATACCGTATCCCCGCCTCTTCATTGCGTTTTAAACAACGCATGATTTCTGCCGGTCCGCTTTTTTGCAGGCATTGATTAAAAACACGCACTCTTCTTTTCTTCAGCATATCCTCATCGCAGGGAAACTCGTCACACACATAACAGCCGTCCATTCCTTTTCTCAGGCAGCAGGCCAAAATACCGCACATATCCTTATGCTCACAGCCCCTCGCATGACAGCCTGGGCAATCTGATTCCGAGCACACACAGCAGGCAAGACCGCAGTATGCCATTCCTCTATCCTCTCTCATAAAGCACCTCATTTCCTGCTTTATCATACCAAAAAAACTACGACAGCACTATGTCATAGTTTCCTGTTTATTTCTCATACTGCTTCAGCATTGCCCTGCAGTCTGCTTTTATGCGTTCCACCAGCTCCTCCGGCTCCAGCACCCGTACAGTATTTCCCATGCCGAGTAAGCTTGCATACCAGAAATGCTCCTGCTTTGGTACCTGCATGCAATACAGAAAGGATGTGTCCGCATATACCTCCATGATTGTTCCCTGAAAATATTCCAGCACTCTGCCTCTGGCCTCCGGTTGACAGTGCAGCTTGATCGTCCAGATAACCTGCGTATCCGTCTCATCCAGCTGCTTCAGAATTTCACGCAGACAGGGATGCTTACGATTTGTATGTTCAGCTTCCTGTAGCTGTTCCATCCGTACCAGCTTATACATCCGATAGGCCTGCTTATCCACATCCCAGCCGACCAGATACCAGGCATACCAGCGAAAAATCAGTGCCACCGCCTCGCAGAAGCGTTTTGTCTGCTTCCCCTGAGCGTCCGTATATTGAAAAGTAACGCTGTGCCTTGCGGCAATCACAGACTGTAATAGCCTGCGCTGTTCGATAGCCGTTTCATTCGCAACGGAAAAATCAAGCTGCACCCCCAAGGTGTCTTCCTCATGCTTTGGAAAAAGCAGCTTCGCGGTTTGTACCTCCTTATGCAGACCGGCACTCTCCATACTGTCCAGGGATGCCGCAATGATAGCGTGATCCTGTTCCTTTACCAGAGCCACAGGCAGCTTGTATCCCTCCTGCAGCTCATAGCCTCCATTCACGCCGCTATACGCAATGATGGGGACACCTGCCATGGACAGGGTATCCATATCCCGCTGAATACAGCGCAGGGACACCTCAAAGGTATCCGCAAGACAGCGTCCGCTTGCCCGTTTGTGATTCAAGAGATACAGGGTTATCGCGTACAGACGATCTGCCTTCATCCTAAGCTATCCTGCACACATCCACCCACGCTGCCTGCGGAAGCAGTGTCTCCAGCTCCGCAATGGTCAGCCTGATTGCGGAATTCGGTGTACCGCAGGCAGGATATACAAAATCAAACCGCTTTAACGAAACATCCAGATATATGCGGGTATCCGCAGGTACACCAAACGGGCATACACCGCCGATGGCATGATTCGTATAGGCTTCCACCTCATCCCCCTTCAGCATTTTCGCCTTACAGCCGAAGGTTTCCTTATATGCATGATTGTCCACCCTGCAATCACCGGCAGCAACCACGATAACGGCATGCTCCCTCACCATAAAGGAAAGCGATTTTGCAATGCGCTCCGGCTGTGTTCCAAGGGCCTGTGCCGCCTGTTCCACGGTCGCACTGGATGCGTTCAGCACCAGGATTTCCTGTTCCTTATGATACTGCTTCAGGTATGCTCTTGCCTGTTCCATTGCCATTTTCTTATCCTCCTGATTTTCTAATACTCCACACCCTTGCGTGCAGCTATGCCTTTTTGATAAGGATGCCTGTGTTCCACCATCTCCGTATGGTAGTCACATATATCCAGCAGCTCCTGCGAGGGATTGCGGCCGGTGAGGATGATTTCCAAATCCCGGTGCTCCTGTAAAAAATGCAGGAGTTCTTCCTCCTTCAGCAGCCCCAGCTGTACAGCATCCAGAACCTCATCAAGAAAGATGCATGTGCATTCCTTTGCCCTGTCCTTTACCCATGCGAACAGCTCCTGTATCCCCTGTCTGGTTTCCAGCTGCTCCTGCTCCTGCATTTGAAAATAAAACCCATGCGGCATTCGTGTCGCACGCACCTTTACGCAGGATAAAGCCTGCAAAGCACGCAGCTCTCCGCTTGTGCCATCCTTTAAAAACTGCGCTACCGCAACACGCCTTTCATATCCCGTCTGACGCAGAACCAGGCCGAAGCCGGCAGTCGTCTTTCCCTTTCCGTTTCCACTGTATATGTGCAGCATACCGTACATCCTCCTTATGCCATCTCATCCGCTATTATACCATAGCTGTGCATATTGTGTAACGGTTTCAGCTATAAATGCAAATTTGTGAAACTTCATGGTAAAAATGTGAAAGTTTTTCATGAAAATATTGATTTTATGTACAAAACAAGGTATCATCATAATATCATATAGAAAAGAGAGGTTAGTCTTATGAAGAAAAAATTATTGGGAGGACTTGCACTGGCACTGCTTCTTGCAGGATGTGGAAACAGTGGCGACAGCGACAAAGAAAAAACGGATGATGGAAAGAAGACATATAAAATCGGCATCATCCAGCAGATGGAGCATCCTGCGCTCGACAGTGCCAGAGAGGGACTGGAGAAATATCTGAAGGGTAAGAGCGATGCGAAGTTTGAGATTACGGTAAAAAATGCACAGGGGGACAACGGAACGGCAGATACGATTGCCAAGCAGTTTGTTTCCGATGATGTGGATCTGATTTATTCCATTGCGACCAACGCATCACAGGCTGCCGTAAATGCGACCGGTGGAACAGATATTCCGGTTGTATTCAATGCAGTAACGGATGGTGTGGAAGCAAAGCTGGTCACCAGCAATGAGAAGCCGGGCGGCAATGTTACCGGCGTCAGCGATGCCGCACCGCTGGAAAAGCAGCTGGAGATGATTCGTGAATTCCTGCCCGAAGCAAAGAAGATCGGTATGATCTACAATATCGGAGAAGTAAACGGTAAGCTTCAGGTGAAACAGGTGGAAAAGCTGGCTTCAAAATATAACTTTAAAATCGTCAAGAAAGGCGTCAGTGCTACTACAGAAATCGCAACCGCTGCAGAACAGCTGGCAGGCGATGTTGATTGTATTTATAATATTACCGACAATATGGTCGTTTCCGCTACTGCCTCCATTACAGATAAGGCAAATGCAAAGAATATTCCGGTATTTGCGGCTGAGGACGGGCAGATGAAGGCCGGGCTGCTGGCAAGTGATTCCATCAGCTATGAAAAGCTTGGAGAGCAGGCAGGCAGTGTTGCCTACGATATTCTTGTCAATGGTAAAAAAGCAGGCGATATCCCTGTGGAAACCGCAAAGGATACCACTCTGTATATCAACAAAAAGGTCGCAGAGCAGCTAGGTATTAAAATCCCGGATTCACTGGCAGAACGTGCAACGTTTGTAGAAGAATAAAGTAAGGTGTGAATACGTATGGATTTTATATTAGACGTTACGGCGCAGGGTCTGGCTTACAGTATCCTCGCCATCGGAGTCCTGCTGACCTATCAGGTTCTGGACTATGCAGATCTGACCGTTGAGGGCAGCTTTCCTCTCGGTGCTGCTGCGGGTGCCATGTGTGTAATGCATGGCATCAATCCGTTTCTTTCACTAATTGTGGCATTTATTGCAGGACTTGCGGCCGGTTATGCGACCGGCTTCCTGCATGTTAAATTCGGTATCTCCAGCCTTTTAAGCGGCATTCTCGTCATGACAGGGCTGTATTCAATCAATCTGATTGTAGCGGGAGATATGAGCAACATTCCATTGTTTACCTATGACACGATTTTCTCCTACGGGGCGCTGCTTGGCAATTCCGCAGGAGGATCACTGGGCACCTGGATCGTGAAGCTGTGGCCGATTTTCATCCTGCTGGTTCTCGTTTTATTCCTGAAGCTGCTGATGGACTGGTTTCTGGATACGAAATACGGCTTTCTTATGCGTATTGCAGGAGACAATCCGCAGTTGATTGCGACACTGGGAAAGGATATCGGACATATCAAAATGAACGGTCTTGCCATCTCCAACGGCTATGCCGCTGTGTCCGGTGCAGTGGTTTCTCAGTTTCTGAAATATTTTGATATCACGCTGGGTACCGGAATGATCGTTATGGGACTGGCTTCTGTCATCATGGGGCTGACGCTGTTCAAACGCTTTACATTCATCGGCTTCACAACAAGTGTAATTCTCGGTGCCATCACCTATCGGCTGACGATTGCGGCTGCCTTAAAGGTGGGTCTGCCGCCAAGCTATCTGAAGCTGATCATGGCTGTCATCTTTATCGCGGTGCTTGTTCTCGGCAATGGTGTGATGGGGAAATTCTTCCATCGCAAGGTTCAGGAATCGTGAGGTGAGAGTATGCTGAAACTAGAACATGTAAAAAAGACCTTCAACAAGGGCAGTGCCAATGAGGTCATCCTGTACAGGGATTTGAATGTGGAAATCCACGACGGTGAATTTGTCACGATTATCGGTTCCAACGGCAGTGGAAAATCAACGTTTTTCAATGTTATCAGCGGAAATATCCGACAGGATGCAGGAAGTGTCTCCTTTAACGGAAAGGATGTTTCCCGTCTTCCTGAGCATAAACGCTCCCAGTTTATAGGACGTGTATTTCAGGACCCGCAGAAGGGAACCTCCCCTTCTCTGACAATATTGCAGAATATGGCAATGGCCTATCATAAGGGAAAAAGCTTTGGTCTTACTAAGGGAGTGGATAAGGCTTTGATTCCACTGTTTGAAAGAGAGCTTGCAGATATGCAGCTGGGGCTGGAAAACAAGCTGCATGTCAGTGTCGGTTCCCTGTCCGGCGGACAAAGGCAGGCATTATCGTTATTGATGGCAACCCTGATTACACCGCAGCTTCTGCTGCTGGATGAGCATACGGCTGCCCTTGATCCGAAAACAAGCGATCTGATTATCCAGCTGACCAAGAAAATTGTGGAAGAAAAGAAAATGACTACCATCATGATCACCCACAACCTGAAGCATGCCATCACCTACGGGGATCGTCTGCTGATGTTTCACAAGGGGGAAATTATTATGGATATACCAAAAGAGGAAAAGAAACAGCTGACAGTGGAAAAGCTGATTGAGAAGTTTAATTCCCTGAATATGCTGGATGCTCTCGATGATGAGCTGGCATTCAGTGCACAATAGAATACGATAGCGATAGACTTTTGCGGGAACGTATCCTGTGGAAGTCTTTTTCCTGTCCGAAGGGGAGAATACCGGCTACAAATGTCACACATAGCCGTGGAATGTGCACATGTTTCACTGCTTGCGCCAAGAAAAGAAAACGTGCAGCCCTATTGACCTCACGTTTTCCCTGCAGTATTCAGCCGTTCTGTATGGAATCAGTTTCCACCTCGTATATCCGCTTTTCGCTCCGGCTTCAGTGATACCTTTTCAAAGATAAAATCTCCGCCGTCTCCCAGCGGGCTCTGCGCCACCAGACCGACCTTTAATTCTTCTTCCATTTCCATGCGTAATATGCGATGCATCCTCCAGTGCAACCCATCCAGAGAATAATGAATCGCAAATATATGATCTTTGCGGCATAGCTGCAGCCATATGGAATCGCTGTCTGTTTCCACTCCATTGCAGTCATCTGAGGTTGTATCCGTTATAACAGATACAACAGCTCTGGTATGCAGATCGGTATACTCAAAGCAGGCCTTCACCCAGCGTGTTTCAGACTCCATTGCCATAAGAGCCGGTGCATCATAGGTGGAAAGAAAGCGCTGGGACACCTTTGCCTGCAGGACAAAATCCCCTTTCACCCGCTGAAACAGAAAGGCTGCACTGGCATGAGCCTTTCCAGTAATCGGACCCACTACAAAGTCGCTTTTCGCGCTGGCATGCAGGATAATCGCTCCATCCTCCTGCCTATAGGATGCATCATTCATTGTTTCAAATGTCATGTTTCCTCTCCTTTATTCGTTTCCATACGCTTCATCCCAGATTCCTCCTTCGCCTTCAGCCGGCATACATGATAGGCACGGTCTCTATGCTCGATATTTTTCTCATAATTCTTCTGGTAGATAACGGAATAAACAAGATCAAGCAGATATTGTGCAGATACATGAGAGGAAAAGGTTGTTATTTTCTGATAGGAGGATTCAAAGCCGCAAAGATACAGACGGCAGGTGGCAAAATAATGCAGTGTCTTATCGTGTCTGCTGGATAACAGCAGGACGGTTACCTTATTCTCATACAGCTGCTTTACACATTCCTGCACATGATCGGAGATTCCCGCGTAGGAAAGGATGATTGCCACATCCCCCTGCTTGGCGGAGGCACAGTACAGACGCTGCTGCAGCAATTCCCCCGCGACATGGATATGCATGCCGATTTCCTCCATCTTGCGTGCAAAATTCTCCGCTGCCTGCAGATTGGTATTCGTCGTAAGAATATAGGTGAAGCGTGCCTGATAAATATGCTCTGCGAACGTTTCCAGCTGTGTGATATCAAGCAGCCGTATGGTTTCATCAATCGAGGTTTTATACAGACTGCCCAGTGTCTGAATCAGCTGTGCGGTGGATTCCTTTTCCGTAAAGGGGTAATCGTAATTCACCTCACTGGGACTGCTCAGCTTCTCGTTCAGCTCACTTGCCAGCTGAATGCGAAAGGCGGAAAAGCCCTCAAAGCCGAGCTTATGGCAGAAGCGATAGACACAGGAGGTACTGACTGCAGCTGCCTGTGCCAGCTGTGTGCCGTTCATACGTATGACCTCTATGCTGTTTTTTAGAATATAATCACACAGGGCCTGCTCGTTCGCACTCCAGCTGCGGGTATTCTGTAAGGTTTCCCGTATATGCATACACATCCGTCCTTTCCTCTTCATTATAGCGGTATGACAAAACTTTGTCATTCCTCTTTCGTGCTTTGACAATTTTTTTTCATATTTTCCGTTTTCCACAGCGAAACCGTGTCAACCTTTTTTCAACCGTTCCCTTGTCTGTTTACAGGATAGGAGTTTCTGCGTTACACTGCATATGTCAAAAGGAGGACAATCTTATGTATAAACTGATCGTCTGCAGTGTCGATGATACACTGCTAACCAACAATCACACACTGAGCGAGGATACAAAGGAAGCACTGCTGCAGGCCCAGCAGGCCGGTGCACGTCTGGCTCTGATCTCACGCCGTTCTCCGCAAAATCTGAAAAAGATCGCAGAAAAGCTGCAGATGAATACGTATAAGGGTTATATCGCCGCCTGTCACGGAGCCTTTCTGCAGGAAATGGGCAGTGAACGCGTACTGCGGAAGAAAGAGGTTTCGCTGAAGCTGGTGGATAGAATCAAGGCACTTGCCGAAGGACAGGATGTCACACTGTCGATTGTGGAAAACGGCTGTCTGTATGCGAGTGGCATTGACCCTTATGTACAGCTGGAGGCTTTACTGAACGATATGCGGCTGTGTCCCTGGGAGGCATTTGAGGACATCAGTGATACGGTATTGAAGCTCTATGTTACCGGAGAAAGCAGCGCCTTAAACGGCTTTATCAGCTGGATGCCGAAAACCCTGGAGGAAGAAATCAAGCTGATTCGCAGCGGCAGAAATATGTGCAGCATTGTCCATGCCGATGTGGATAAGGGAACCGCATTACAGTGTATTATGCAGGATATGGACATTCAGAAGGAGGATGTGCTGTTGATTGCGGACAGTACCAATGACAAGGCGATGGCACCGTATGCAGGCTGTGTAAGCGTTATGGCGAATGCAGAGGATGAGGTGAGAAAGGATGCCGCCTTCCTTACGCACAGCAATGAAGGTGATGGTATCGTACGGACACTGGAGGTACTGACACAGGATGTGGAGGTCATATAACAGCGGCAGTATGTAACAGCAATTGATAACACCAGACATAGAAACGGGAATTCTTTCAAAAGCAGTTGGAAAAGTTCCCGTTTTGTTTTATACTGAAGGAGATGTAACCGTTAACAAGTTATGGAGGAATGCTATGAGCAGATTAACGATTATGACCGCTACCAATGCGCAGCGGGTCATAGAAGATCTCTACAAGGATCTGGAACGAAGAATCATCGCCAGTCCGCCGGGCCTTTGTCCGGTTGATATGGCAAGTGCTTTTCTGAAGCTGTGTCATGCACAGACATGCGGGAAATGCGTACCCTGCCGTGTCGGTCTGGCACAGCTGCAGATGCTGCTGGAGGATGTACTGGAGGGAAGAGCGGAGCTTTCCACTATCGATCTGATTGAAAAGACTGCACAGAATATCTCATGGAGTGCGGACTGTGCAATCGGACAGGAGGCTGCCGACATGGTGCTGAAGGGTGTGCAGGGATTTCGGGATGATTATGAGGAGCATATCCTGCACGGACGCTGTACGGCCAGTCTCAATCAGCCGGTTCCCTGTGTTTCCATGTGTCCGGCCGGTGTGGATATTCCCGGCTATATCGCATTGGTGAAGGAAGGAAGAAATGCCGATGCTGTCCGACTGATACGGAAGGATAATCCCTTCCCTGCCGTCTGTGCCTATATCTGTGAGCATCCGTGTGAAGCGCGATGCAGGAGAAACATGCTGGATGATTCCATCAATATCCGCGGTATCAAGCGCTATGCTGTCGATCATGCCGGCTATGTGCCGCCAGAGCCCTGTGCAAAATCCACCGGAAAGCGGATCGCCATTGTCGGTGGAGGACCCGGTGGTTTAAGCGCTGCATATTATCTGCAGCGAATGGGGCATCAGACAGTAGTTTATGAAAAACGAAAATCCCTGGGAGGCATGCTCCGCTATGGAATCCCCAACTACCGGCTGCCCAGAGCACGCCTGGATGAGGAAATCGAAGTAATAAAAGCCGCAGGTGTGGAAATTCATACCGGTGTGGATATCGGTAAGGATATCGCCATGTGTGATCTGGATAAGGAATTTGATGCTGTTTATCTCGCCATCGGTGCACAGACAGATAAAAAAGTGGGTATTCCGGGAGAGGATGGAGAAAATGTCATTTCAGCGGTTACGATGCTGCGGAAAATCGGTGATGACATCATGCCGGACTTCAAGGGAAAACGCGTGCTCGTCATCGGTGGCGGAAATGTTGCCATGGATGTTGCCAGAAGCAGTAAGCGGCTTGGTGCAGCCTATGTGGGAATCGCCTATCGCAGACGACAGGAGGATATGACTGCCCTGCCGCAGGAGGTTGAGGGTGCACTCGCGGAGGGCTGTGAGCTATTGCCTTTACAGGCACCAACGCGCATTGAACTGGATGAGGAACAGAAGGTCGCGGCTTTATGGGTACAGCCGCAGATGATTTCTTCCTATCGCAAAGGACGTCCTTCACCGAAGCAGGCGGATACAGAGGAAAAACGGATACCCTGTGATATCGTCGTTGTGGCCATCGGTCAGGGTATAGAATCTCAGCATTTTGCGGAAGAGGGTGTCCCGATCCGCCATGGTGCTATCGACGCGCTGGATCATTCCGGTGTGGAAAACATGGAAGGCATATTTGCCGGGGGAGACTGTGTAACCGGTCCGGCTACCGTGATCCGTGCCATTGCGGCAGGTAAGGTCGCGGCTGCCAATATTGATGAGTATCTCGGCTATCATCATGCGATTGAATGCGATGTGATCATTCCTGCGGCGAATTATGCAGATCGTCCAAAATGCGGCCGTATACAGCTGAAGGAGCGACAGACCACCATACGAAATGCTGATTTTGAGCCGATTGAATATGGTATGAGCAGTGAGGAGGCACAGCAGGAATGCGGACGATGCCTGCGCTGCGACCATTACGGCTTCGGTGTATTCAAAGGAGGAAGAACGACAAAATGGTAACGATAACGATTGATCATCAGCAGATTGCCGTCGATGAGCAGCTGACAATTCTAGAAGCCGCAAAAGAGGCACATATCGAAATTCCTCATCTTTGTTATCTCAGGGATATCAATGAAATTGGCGCATGCCGTGTCTGCGTAGTAGAGCTTCAGGGTAAGGATAAGCTGGTCACCGCATGCAACACCGTAGTCCAGGAGGGGATGGTCATTTATACCAATTCCCCAAAGGTACGCTATGCACGCAGATGTAATGTGGAGCTTCTGCTTTCTCAGCATGACTGCGAATGCGCCTACTGTTCACGAAGCGGAAATTGTTCACTGCAGAAGATAAGCAACGACCTGGGTATCACTTCCCTTCCGTATGAAAAAAAGGTGATGTATACCCCATGGAATCAAAGCTTTCCTTTGATTCGGGAAAGCAACAAATGCATCAAGTGCATGCGCTGTATTCAGATATGCGACAAGGTACAGAACCTGCAGGTATGGGATGTGCAGAATACCGGCTCCCGTACAACAGTGAATGTATCCCTGAACCGCAGTATTGAAGAGGCGGAATGCAGCTTATGCGGACAGTGTATCACACATTGTCCGGTGAATGCCCTGCATGTGCGCGAAGACAGCGAGCGTGCCTTTGCGGCATTTAACGATCCGGATAAAATTACCATTGTGCAGATTGCTCCGGCTGTCCGTGCCGCGTGGGGGGAATCGCTCGGGCTGCGTCGGGAAGAGGCAACGATTGAAAAGCTGGGAGATGCCTTTCGCAGAATGGGTGCTGATTATGTTTTCGATACGGATTTTGCAGCGGATCTTACCATCATGGAGGAGGCCAGTGAATTTCTGGAACGACTGCACCATAATAAGGAGCAGGAAATGCCGATGTTCACCTCCTGCTGTCCGGGCTGGGTACGTTTTCTGAAATCGCAGTATCCGGATATGGTTTCCCATTTATCCACATCAAAATCACCGCATCAGATGTTTGGTTCTGTTACGAAAACATGGTTTGCGGAAAAGCTTGGTGTTGATCCATCGAGCATTTATAATATTTCTGTCATGCCATGTGTTGCAAAGAAGCATGAAATTGATATTCCGGTCATGAATGATTCCGGTTACCGTGATGTGGATGTCGTTTTGACAACCCGTGAGGTAGTCCGTATGATCCATGCCGAGCATATCGATGTCGGCTATCTGCAGGATCATCCACTGGATGACCCGCTTGGAACGGCCAGTGGAGCCGGTGTGATTTTCGGAGCTACCGGCGGTGTCATGGAAGCTGCCCTGCGCAGTGCCTATTATTTTGTGACCGATGAAAATGCAGATGCGGATGCATTTGCGGATGTCCGCGGTATGGATGGCTGGAAGGAATCCACATTTGAAATACAGGGAATCCCGGTACGATGTGCTATCGTCAGCGGACTCGGAAATACCCGCAGACTCATCGAGGCCATGCGCAGGAAGGAAGTAGCCTATGATTTCATCGAGGTTATGGCTTGTCCGGGCGGCTGCAGCGGCGGAGGCGGACAGCCGATCCATGACGGGGAGGAGCTTGCGGCTGAGCGTGCCGATACGCTGTATCATCTGGATCGCAACGCCAAGCTTCGCTATTCGCATGAAAATCCCTCCATTCATGCTTTGTATGATGAATATCTAGGAAAGCCGCTTTCAGAGCTTGCGGAGAAGCTGCTGCATACCGATCATGAAGCCTGGCAGATGCCGCATACAGAACATTAAAAAACAGCTGTCCAAGCAGAAAGAGAATACAGCCTCTCATTGTGAAGTTCTCTTATAACAGCAGACAAAGCAACGTATAAAGGCATGGAATCCAGTGGATGATTCTGTGCCTTTCCATTTCATACACGTACCTTCGTACAGAGAAAGCTGCCCTGCCAGTAGGTCAATTGCAGGTGGTCATAGAGGAAGCCTCATTGAAGTAATCCATCATCCTATGCAAAACCACGCATACTTCTTTCATTTTCCCCAAACCTTACGTATAATAAAGGTAACAAAACGGAGATGATACCATGACAGAAGTTCTTCAAAAGCAAGCAGCAACGCTCTATAAGCTTCCTCGCTTTCGCACTGCATTTCATAATGTTATTCTATACTCACTGCGCAGCAACGGGTATTATGACTACCGCTATATCAGCAGAAGCATCACCCGCGCAGATGTTCTGGTTGCGGACACCCCTGCTTCACAGCTGCAATATCTTACCGAGATATCCGATCAGACACTGCTGCACTACACCTTAAAGCACGCGGCGGTGATGGAGAAACGCCATCTGCTGCTGCTGGAGCTGTTGAGACAGGCAGGGTATGAAAAAGACATAGCGGTTAAGGATGCTATTCTATATGAGAAGGATGCTGTGCAGCTAGTAGAAATCACCTCCCTTCCGCAATATATGGAAATCATCCTACAGTATCGTAGGGCGCATGTTTCCTTCTATTTCCGCGGACATCAGAATATGAATTATAAGATGACTCCCTCCCTGTTTCGCAGTCCTGACATGGCGGTGCGGGAGGATGCCATCTATAAGCAGACGCTGATTGAATATCCGATGGATTTTTATAAAAGCAGAAGCCATTTTGAAAAGCTGGTGAAAATGCAGCACTATCAGGTGTGCACCCGTTTGCTCGACCTGACAACCAATCCTCTTGTGGCACTGTTTTTCGCCTGTGAGGATGCCACAAGGGATACCGGACAGGTTCTCGTATTTGAGAGCAGGGAAGCCCCGTTGTTTCCGGACAGTGATAAGGTCTGTATGCTTTCCAGTCTGGGCTTTTTGAAAGAGGATGTCCGAAAAGCATTACGTGAGGAAGACGCAGAAGCATTTTCCGGAAGCATGAGTGCCGCAATGCTCCTGCATGAAATTCAGCGGGAATTACCGGCCTTTCAGCCCTATATAAAGCAGCGTGACCTACGGCAGGTTTTGCTTGTGCAGGCAGCCATGGATAACATTCGCATACAGCGCCAAAACGGCTTGTTCTTCCTGTGTGGAAACTATGCAAGCGATGATGAGGAACTGCAGAGCGTCCTGCGGAATAAGCTGCTGCACCATGAGGGGAAACAGATGGTCTTTTACATCAAAAAGAAGGAACAGCTGCTGGAGGAGCTGAAGCTGGTACATATGTCACATAAAGACCTGTATGGTAATCTGCAGGAAGCTGCATGGGATATCATGCACAGCGCTCGGTAGAATTGGAGAAATTATGGAAACCTATAAAATTTCACAGATAGCAAAATTGCTTGGATTGAGCAGTGACACGATTCGCTTTTATGAAAAAAAGGGTCTGGTACACCCTTCAGTGAATCCGGACAACCAATATCGGGAATATGATCTGGATAATATTCTGGAGCTGCTGGATATCATATATTACCGGCATCTGGATATATCCTTACAGGATATTCAGTCCATCTGCACCAGCAGAAGCAGGGAAAATATGTATGAGCTGCTGTTGAAAAAGAAACAGGAAACGGAAGAAAAAATACGGTATGAGCAGCAGCTTCTGAAAAAGCTCACCTGCATATCCGAGACGTATCAAAGAGTGGAATCCAATCAGAACATCTGCAGTATCAAAGCCTTTCCGACATCTGTCATTCTATTTGAAAGTGAAAAAACAAGTGATTTTTTCACACAGCAGATTGCCCATCTGACACAGGATCAGTTTGTCTTCTGCTCCCTGTTTAAAACCTATCATATCGATAACTGTGACATACAGCCGAGAAAAACCATCATTGCACTGGAACAGGATATCATGGAGGAGTTGCACATGGACTACCCGCCGGCACAGCTGATAAAAGCGCATAAGCAGCCATGTGTGTTCCTTGTGATCCACATGCTCCACAGTCAGATTCACCCTGAGGATATTGCACCGCTGCTCACTTATGCCGCAAAGCAGAAGCTAACCCTGCAGAATACCCTGTATCTGCGGGAGATACCCCTTACCAGCTATCAGGATGATCAGAATTATTATGCAGAGCTGTATATTCCCATATGTGAGGACTAAATCCTCATTTTTTTATGATTTTTCCTTGACCTTGGAGCTGCTTCAGGGTTTATACTTACATCCGCACGGAGGTGAAGTCAAAATGAAAAAAGATTATATACACAAGCAGTTCTGGAACTATGTGCTTCCTTCCATGTTCACAATGCTGTTAAGCGGCTTCTATGCGATTGTGGATGGGTTGTTTGTAGGGAATGCAGTGGGGGATACTGCTCTGGGGGCTATCAACCTCGCTTATCCGATACAGGTAATATTAAATGCTACAGCAATCGGACTGGGGATTGGAGGATCTGTTGTCATGTCCCGCAGCCGTGGTGATGGAAAAGAGGACAAGGCACGCCATGCCATGGGATCGACACTGGCACTGCTGCTTGTCTGTGGAATCATTTTGTCTGTAGGACTGCTTGCACTGCACCCGATGCTGCTGCGTATGCTGGGAGCGAAGGGAGCCATGTATGCACAGGCCCGCTCCTATATCATAGTTGTACTTATGGGGGGACTGCTCCCTGTTCTTGGCAACGGATTGAATCCACTGCTGCGCAATTACGGGAAAACCTTTCTGGCAACGGCAATCATGAGCAGCGGACTGATGACGAATATCATCCTCGATTATTTATTTGTCTTCCGTTTTCATATGGGACTGGCAGGTGCGGCTTGGGCAACCATCACTGCACAGGGTGTCGTCGCTGTCCTTACGCTGCTCTATATGTATGCCAGAGAACTTAAAAGCTATTCCCGAAAGGATATTGTGCCGGACGTACCGCTTGTGCAATCCATCGTCCGCATCGGACTTTCCCCCTTCGGACAGACAATGGCACCTTCTCTTGTTATCGTATTAACCAACTGGATGTGTCTGCGTTATGGCGGTGATGCAGCGGTTACCATTTATTCGGTGGTTTCCTATGTACTGTGCAGTGCACAGCTGCTGCTTCAGGGAATCGGCGACGGTGTACAGCCTTTGATCAGCTTTTATTACGGTGCCAAAAAGGAGGATAAGATTCATATTCTGTATCGAAAAGCCTTTTTTGTAACGATTGCGGTTTCTCTGATTCTCTGCATAGCGGTAGTCCTCTTCCTGAATCCGCTGACCGCTCTGTTTGGAATCAGCGATGCCATCTTTGAAGGAGCGAAGACTGCTATTTTGATCACTACGCTGTCTTTTCCCTTTCTCGGTATTACCAGAGTTACATCAGCCATTTTTTATGCGACAGAAAAAACACGAAATTCCACTTTTCTGGTCTACATGGAGCCCTGCTTACTATTACCCTTAAGTTTGTTTGCTTTATCCTTCCTGTTTCAGCTGAACGGAATCTGGATGGCCTACCCTGCAGCACAGCTGATTCTTTGCGGAATCGCCCTGTTTATGAAAAATCCTCTGCACGCACCTGCCGCACTGCCGCAGACACAGGAACAGACGCTGTGTTAACGCGAACGACCCCAGAATTACAGACGACGGAATGCTGTATTTGCGTGCTTTCTTTAATACAATTATTAAGATGCAGCACAATGTAATAAAGCACGGTATGACGCTGTTGTATCTAACTCGTATTACGACATGCAATACACAAATAAAATAGAAGAAGTAAATTCCAATGCGGTTCTTACTCATGGAGAAAATCAAAAAAGGAGAATTCAGCGCTATTATCTTTCATAGATAAGTTTGAATTCTCTTTTTGCAAACGCCCTGAAAATAACATGATGCTGAAGCTTTATTACTTTCCTCATTTTTTCAGGTTTTCCCTTATTTCTTTATTCGATTTTCTCAGGTTTAGCAGCTTCCCTTATTAGGGAAGAATTCAGCTGTGTATATCGGCTTTTTCTTTTATAAAATAATTGTCTCCATATTACGATTAACGCTTGATCGCAGCTATGAGCAGCATCACCGGTCTGCGCATTTCATCCCGCATACCTTCAATATCCAGCATATGCTCCGGAGGCTGCGGCTCTATGATGTGCTGAAGCTCAAAGCCATTGCACAGCAGTGTATCGAGATAGGTGGTTAGCGTACGATGGTATTTAACCACTCTTTCCCCCAGAAAGTTCGCCTCCCGCTTTCCTTCGTAATAATAATTATCCACAGGAAAATGCAGGATTTCCCCATTCTCAGCATAATACCAGTCCTGCGTACCATAGGCTGTGAAAACCGGATGCTCAACCGAGAAGACAAAGCTTCCTTTCGGTGTCAGCCATGTGGAAATAGCGGCTGCAAGCTGTTTAAAATCCTTTACATAATGAAATGCCAGAGAGCTGATAACCACATCAAAGGATGCCTTGGGGAATTGCAGATCCTCCATTGCGCTGCATTGGTAGGTGATAGCGTAATCTCTGCTTTTTTCTTCCGCAACAGCCAGCATTTTTTTTGAAATATCCACGCCATGCACGGATGCAGCTTTCTGCTGTGCAGCATATATACAGTGCCAGCCATAGCCGCATCCAAGATCAAGAACGCGTTTTCCTTCAAAATCCGGAAGCAGTTGTTTCAGCTGTGACCATTCACCGGCTCCCTCCAGTCCCTGAACAGAACGGTTCATTTCCTTATATTTATTGAAAAATACATCGTCGTCATATTTATTTTCTTTCATATTCATGTCCTCCCATGCGAATTATGCATTGCTTATCTGATTGGAATTCACATGGGTCTATGCAATCTTTTGTCCAAGGATGCCTTTTCTCACAGGACAACACTCCTTCCTGAAACCATATATTTCTGTATTAAGTATAGCATACGGCATCAAATCCTGCCATCCTGTAAACGCTGTATTTCCATAAGAGAAAAGACAAAAGGGCCGCAGGCACCAGCCAAATTCTCATAAATCAGAAGCATTACACTGCTCATAGCACAGCATCTATTTGCGGCTTTATCAATGAATCACAGCGCAAAAAGAAAAAGCCTTCTGCAGACTGCAGAAAGCCGTATTCTTTCCTATCTCTCGTTGTTCAGACTGGAGAAGAAGGAAAGCTGATAAATACCACAGATACCTACCAGAATATAAACAGCTCTGGAAAGAATCGATCCGGTACCAAACAGCATATCTACCAGGTTGAAATCAAAGAGTCCAATCAGACCCCAGTTGACACAGCCGATAATACTGATAATCAAAACGATATAATTTATGACTTTCATATACATCCTCCTTGCTATTTAGTCTGGACATTTTCCTGTGGTTTATACCGTGATCTTTTCGACGAAAGACAGAAGAGATGTTATAATAAAAAGAGAGGAGTGTTATTTATGAATATCCCGCTATGTGTAAAGGACAGCTCCGTTCGAATATTGTTTACAGAGGGCAGAGACAGACGAATGATGGAGGCAGCGATACGGCTTTATAACGAACAGATTCTCACTCCGCTGTTGTATGGAGATACCCGGCAGCTATATGAGCAGGCAGAGGCATATGGTCTTTCTCTCACCGGAATTCAGATTGTAGATCCAAAGCGGTTTACACAGCGTGAGGACATGATTCGCCGCATGCTGGAGCTGCGTAAGGGAAAAACAGATGAACAAACATGCCGGGAATGGCTGAAAAAGGATACGTATTTCTGTACGATGTATGTTGAGCTGGGATATGCCGACGGACTGCTCGGTGGTTCTGCCAATTCTACTGCCGATACCCTACGTCCGATTATGCAGCTGATTAAAACACGCATGCCGCATACCATCGTCTCCAGCTGTTTTCTTATGAGCAGAAGGGATGAGCATTATATTTTCGCAGATTGCTCTTTAAACCGAAATCCCAACACGGATGAGCTGGTGGAAATCGCATTGCAGGCAGCGGAGAGTGCAAAGACCTTTCAGCTGGAGCCAAAGGTAGCCCTGCTTTCCTATTCCACACATGGAAGCGGGAGCGGAACAGATGTTGATACTGTACGTGAAGCCGCACAGCGATTACAGCGCATGCCGCTGGATTATGATGTGGATGGCGAGCTGCAGGTGGATTGTGCATTGTCCAGACGGGTAGCTGAGCTGAAGGCAGTGGATTCCACAGTCGGAGGAAATGCCAATGTTTTGATCTTTCCGGACTTGAATGCAGGCAACATCGGATATAAGCTGGTCGCCAATCTGGGTGGATTTGAAGCACTTGGTCCGATTCTGCAGGGTGTACGGCTGCCGATGAATGATCTTTCACGCAGCGCAACAACAGAAGAGATTTATAAAATGGCAATCATTACCGCCATGCAGAAGGAAGCAGGAATCAAGATGAGGAGGCATGGAAATGCAGACAGCATCGATTTGGGAATTTAAGGGGTATACCATGCGCTCATCGCGGATTGAGGATAAAGACGCATATTATTTAGCCGGATTCACAGAATGTGACAGCGAGGTTGCACGTATGACCGGCAGTAAAATGCACTACAGCAAAGAGGAAGTGGATGCATATTTTGTGAATTGTCTCAACGATTCCACACGATATGATTTTCTGATATTTGATCCGCAGGGCAGCCTGATCGGTGAGAGCGTAATCAATGAAATTGATGAGCAGGCACGTTCTGCAAATTTCAGAATCTGTATTTTTAAAAGCAAAAACTGCGGAAAGGGAATCGGCAGCTGGGCGATTCAAACAACAAGAGATTTCGCCTTTTGCGAGCGAAAGCTGCACAGACTTTCACTGGATGTGTTCTCATTCAATATACGGGCCAAAAAAGCCTATGAGAAAGCAGGGTTCCGCGTGGAGGGCATTCTGCGGGATGCCATTTGGGATAACGGTGTATATGCCGATGATATCCTGATGTCCATATTGGAGGAGGAATGGAAACAAATCGCGTAAACAATCACTGGAATTGATAAAAGGTATCCGCAATATGCAGTGGAACTGTTTCCATCCACTGTTCTAATGCGAATACCTTCTTTTCTATGCCTTTATCAAATCATGTAAAATTTATGCGATAGCTGAAGGAATCCCTATGAATTCCCATTCCTCATCAGGCTGTAACGCTTTACCTCAATGCTTATGCATGTAATACTGAGCTACAAAGCTGCTGAATGATTGATAAACACCTTTTGCACAGGACGCTTTTCTTGAATTCCGGCTTATCCGTGCTTTCGCTGTAAAGCTCTGTGTATCCATTTTTCAATTTCCACGATTGGAATGATGGAGACAGACATGAGCAGCGCAACAGCAAATTCCGCAACGGAAATATGTTCAAACGCAAACAGCTCGGATAAAACAGGAATATAGATGACCGCAATCGTCAGGAAAAGTGCACACACGACAGAACCGATGAGATACAGGTTCTGTTTTTTCATATGCACAACGGACTGCTTCAGGGAACGCATATTGAATGCGTGAAACATTTCTGTCATCGACATGGTCAGAAATGCCATTGTCATACCGTCTGCACTCTGTGTGATTTCCCAGACACCGGCTTCCATAAAATGACCGACAATATAGGAAAAAAGGGTAATCAGTGTAATAGCACAGCCCTGAAATATGATTTGCATGTGCAGGCCGTTGGCAAACAGCCCTTCACTGCTAGGACGCGGAGGCCGCCGCATCAGATCCTCATCCCCCTCCTCCATGCCCAGCGCGAGAGCAGGAAAGGTATCCGTCAGCAGATTGACCCATAGAATATGCACAGGCTTTAATATTGTAAATCCCATCATCGTGGCAAGGAATATGGAAAGCACCTCACTAATATTGCTGGATAGCAGAAACTGAATGGCCTTACGGATATTATCATAAATCCTACGCCCTTCCTGAACTGCCGACACGATCGTCGCAAAATTATCATCCGCAAGCACCATATCTGCCACATTCTTTGTAACATCAGTTCCTGTGATTCCCATACCGACACCGATATTTGCACGCTTGATGGCGGGAGCATCGTTAACACCATCTCCGCTCATCGCAACAACATATCCCCTGGATTTCCATGCATCCACAATACGTACCTTATGCTCCGGCTTTACACGGGCATATACAAATGTCTGATCAATGCGGGCAGTCAGCTCCTCCTGTGACAGCGTATCCAGTGTACTGCCACTCATCGCCTGTGAGGTATCCGTTATGATAGTAAGCGATTTCGCAATTGCCACCGCAGTATCAATGTGATCACCGGTAATCATGACCGGACGGATGCCAGCCTTACGGCACTGGGCGATCGCCGGCTTTACCTCCTCACGTACCGGATCCATCATGCCGCACAGACCGAGAAATACCAGATTGGACTCTGCTGTTTCCATATCTGTTTCGATATGCTCATTCCATTTGCAGGCAGCACATAGTACACGCAAAGCACGATCTGCCATGCGTTTATTCATCCGGTTCAGCTCTTCGCGATCCTCTTCCCGCATCGGTTCTATTTTCTGATTGCGCCAAATGCCCGTACAGCGCTGTAAAACAACATCCGTCGCTCCTTTGGTGAATTGCAGAACAACACCGTCAGACTGCCTGTGCATCGTGGTCATCATCTTGCGCTGGGAATCAAACGGAAATTCATGAATACGCGGATACTTCTGCATTTCCTCATTGATATGAAACAGCGTTTCCCCATATGCGCTCAGCGCAACCTCTGTAGGCTCTCCCTGCATGGTTCCATCCGCATGTACCTGCGTATCATTGCACAGGCTCATCGCCAGTGCAAGCAGACGCTCATCATCACCGAAATGCTCCACCACCTGCATACGGTTCTGTGTCAGGGTACCGGTTTTATCCGAACAGATCACCTGTGTACAGCCCAGTGTTTCCACAGCGGTCAGCTGTCGTATGACTGCATTGCGCTTTGCCATGCGCGTCACACCGATTGCAAGCTGCACCGTTACTACCGCGGCAAGGCCCTCCGGAATAGCCGCAACAGCAAGGGAAACAGCCAGCATGAAGGTATCCAATAAAGATTCCGCACGCAAATCACCATTACGTAACAGCTCAAACAGAAACATAAAAGCACAGATTGCCAAAACCAGAAGACTCAGCAGTTTGGAAAGCCGGTTCAGCTTCTGCTGCAGAGGTGTTGCTTCCTCTCTGCTTACCAGAATCGCATCTGCAATCTTTCCCATTTCTGTATGCATACCGGTTGCAGTGATCACTGCACGTCCTCTGCCATATACCACACTGCTTCCCATATAGACCATATTTCTGCGATCACCCAGCGGTGGATTGTCTTCCTGCAAAGCCTCTGTTTGCTTTTCCACCGGAAGGGATTCACCACTCAGGGCAGACTCCTCCACCTTCAGGCTGGCACATTCCAGAATCCTGCCATCTGCCGGTACGGCATCTCCAGCCTCCAGTACGATTACATCCCCGGGAACAAGGTCTTCACTTGCAGTAACCCGTATCTCACCATTTCGCACGACCTTGCAGGCAGGCGCATTCATGTGCTTTAAAGCTTCTATCGCCGCCTCCGCTTTTCCCTCCTGATACAAGCCGAGCATCGCATTTACCATGACGACAAACAGGATGATAAAGGTATCCGCATAGGATTCATGTGCATATGCGGAGGTGATTCCGGAAATGAGCGCAGCCCCAAGCAGTACGATGATCATCGGATCGGAAAGCTGCCTGGCCAGCCGTTTCAAAAGGGATGCTTTTTTTTCTTCCTGTAATTTATTCAGACCAAATACGCTGCTTCGTTCCTGTGCCTGTGCTTCACTCAATCCATGCATGCTGCTGTGCTGTTCCTGTAATGCTTCTTCCACTGTTCTCTGATAAGCTTCCATAGTACCGCCTCCATTGAAAAAAACTCCTATACAGCTGTGCTGTATAGGAATTGTACGTTTATTCAGCCAGCCTGTGACTTCATACGATGCAGACATCCGTAAATCGCGATTCCTTTCTGCATTTATTTTTCATGGTTATCTCTACCTGTATTGTAAAGCATACAGACCCTTCTGTAAACAGCCCCTTTTTGCAATTCGGACAAAGTCATGAAATTGCCTAGCGAAACAGCGTCCCCTCCTCGAAGATTCCCCACACAGCCTGTGGATCTGTCTGTGTTTTCTGTATGGAAAATACCACCTGTGCATCCTGAAAGGTAAAGCTTCCATTTCCCTGTGTTCCGTATCCGTCATCCGAAAAGCTGAATGATGCTGTATCACCGTTTCGCTGCGCAGTGCCGGAAATAGTGGCAACCTGCTGCGCATTCTCCGGATTCAGACTCGTCAGAGTATAGGAAAAGGTGGTATCTGTTACATCGGATATAACAAGTGTACTGTGATTTCCACTATACGTTCCAGCGATGTCCTCCTGCTTCTGCGGCTTTTCTTCCTGTTGCGGAGTCTGCACGTTGGCACCACCACGGGTAAAGATGTCCTTATTATACGGACCACAGTTAATCGTTTGTCCCTCATACTTCAGCTGATTGCTGCTTCGAATTGCAAAGGTATAGGTCCCCTGTGTACTGGTTGCTTTGATGCTGTGATCCGAAATGCTCCACGTTCCACTCACATCCTGCATTCCCTCACAGCTGTTTTGTGTGAAAACAAAGGAACCATCGCTCCTGAGTACAATTGCAGATGCAGCACCGTTATGAGCATTTTCGTCCGTAAAGGTACCGGCCATATCCTCCATACGGTATTCCTGCTTCTGTGAAAAGAGCTCATCTCCGTATTTCCAGTAAAGGAATCCGCCTCCAGCCGCCAGACCAGCCACAAGCAGCAACAGGACCAGAGCCAGCGGCCATGTCCTTCGTTTTTTGACAACGGTTTGCTTCTTTGTTTTATGATCGGTTCTATGCTTTGTTTTCCGCTTGGTCTTTTTTCTGGTTTTGCCTTTTTTCGCCTTCTGTTTCTTATTCTTTTGATCAGAAGGCTTTGACTCCCTCTGCTTTTTCATGACTGATCGCTCCTTCGCATCAATCAGCTCGCTGCTGTCAACCTGAAAAAGCTGGGCAAGTCGCTCCAGCTGTTCCTCATCCGGAACACGGATGCCTGCCTCCCAATCGAGTAACTCCTCCTGCTCTATACGCATATATGCAGCAAGCCGCTGCACGCTGATTTCATATTCCATGCGCAGCTTTTTAATATTTTTACCAGACATATGGTTTCACTTCCTATCTTATGCTAGTATTATCCCCGACACGGAAGAAGAAAGTCAAGAAAACCGACAGAATCGTAAGAATCTGATAATAGAAAAAAAGACTCCTTCTATTGATAAATATAAGGAATCATGAGCATTTCAACAAGATTCGCATCCTTATGGTCTTCAAAGGTTCGATATACAAGCCGCTGGAAGACAGGACCTTTCTGAATGAGGTGTTCTCTTTGAAAAAAGGTGCGGATGCGCTCACGGGTTAAAGCTGAACGCTTGTCATTATGCTCAAACGCATAGATTACCACAGCACACCCCGGTAGATATGAGAAGCCGAATTCCTCACTCACTCCAATTTCAGCAGCGCAATCTTCATAAATGCCAAATCCGCTGATCCCTTTACGGTCATCGTCTTCTTCCTTTGAGATAAGGGCACATTGGAAAAACAAATCCGCATTTTTCTGAAACAGATTAAATTGGATGGAATCCTGCGCATCCTCCTTGATGTTCAAACAGTCCTCCTGTGAGATAAAGAAGATACCCGGTCTTTGGATATAAATGCAGTTGTACAGACAATAGGCCGTCATTTTCAATATGCTGATATAGTGGTCCAGGTTCATCAGCTTCTGCTGCAGCCGCTGTATCTCCTGCACATAATCATTGCGCTTCTGCTGTACCATTTCACGATGCGTCTGTACATTGCCGCGAAGAATATTTTCACGTATATTGGATAGCGAAATTCCCATATGAGAAAACCGCTGAATATATAGCAGCTGATCAATCTGTTCACTTGTATAATAGCGATAATTCGTTTCCGGATCTTTGAAGGGTACAATCAGCCCCAGTCGTTCATAGTGCCGAATCGCCTCCGGTGTCACCCCCATGATTTTTGCAATCTTTCCGATTTTATATTGCATATCATCACCCCGCCCTTTGTATTATACTATACAAAAGGAATTTGTAAACAGGGATTTTAAGAATACGAGAATGTCTGTCTCAATTTAGCCATACCACTTTTATAGAATCCGATTTTTCCTGTCTTTGGCTGCTTTAACGGCTGTTGATGAAATCGCATATATGAATTCAGATGATGCGTGAATGCCAAAGGTACCATGTGGATGTAACCATATATTCAGCACAGTTTTAACCGGGTTCTATGATAGATAAATCTGCTATTCCGGATGGCCATGTATCTGACAGCTGTTTTATATTGCATTGGATACGTACACATTCCTTGGAAGGAGGGCAAAAATCTTTGTAAAATATAAGCAAAGGATATGCAAAGCAGAGGCTGTTCATCAGAATGAATAGAAATCAAAAGACCATATATACGCACGCCGTCATAAGGACGCTGTTATAATTTCCATATATTTTTATATTTTGATTACGATAAGTTATCCTGCAGGATTTATTTATTTTGTATATTTCATGTTTTATATATAATATGAATACGAAACATGTTATAATCAAAGTGCAGAGATCATAAAGAAAAACAGCATAGAGCATGTGTACAGCAGAAGGCAGGAAATCGATTGCCTGTAGCAGTTAGGATAAAGCATGTATGCCAATCAGAAAGATGTTCTGTCGTACAGCATGTCATCATACAATGCTAAATAGAGCGATTGCATAAGCGGATCATGCAAAATGAGAAATACTAGGAGGAAAAAACTATGGCAGAGGAATTTAGAAGAATATGGTCATTCATTGAAAAAGCGGAGCCGGCACAGGAGATGCTGTCTGTTCTGGTACCTGGCGAAGAGATTCTGCAGTGCTATAAGACAAATCGAGATATGTCAGCACTGACGAACAAAAGAATCATTATTTTTGACAGACAGGGTCTTACCGGAAAGAAAATCGAGATTTATTCCATTCCTTATCGTTCTATTGACATGTGGTCTACAGAGAATGCAGGGAAATTGTTTGATATCGATGCCGAGCTGGAGCTGTGGACAAAAGCCGGACATTTCAAAATCAATGTGGATAAAAAGTGTAACATCCGTGAATTTGATACCATATTGGGAAACGCGATACTGGATTAGTTCTTACTTATATCTTATGTTAGCATGAAAATATACCAAAGCTTTGATATCGTTTATATGACGATATCTTTTTTATCATGCTGTGTTCCTATGTTTAAAGAAATCGGGCAGGTAAAGGCTTTATCGTATGTAACGGATGGAAGACCATCCGCTGGTATCAGTCAAAGGCAGGGTTGCACTGATAATAGTTTTCCGTATCCAGCTGACTCTGAACATAGGCAAGTGCTTCTCCAAACCTCTGGAAGTGTACGATTTCACGTTCTCTTAAAAAACGCAGGGGGGCAATGACATCGGGGTCACTGGCAGCCCGTATCAGATTTTCATAGGTTGTCCGTGCTTTCTGTTCTGCTGCAACCTCATAAGAACAACATAGGCGAAAAGCCTTATAAACACGTTGTTTTTCGTGGTACAGGCTTTCCCTAGCTGCGATTGCATAAGGACAAAAAGTATATTATATAGAAGATAAAGCAAACTATCCTGCAAAAAATTCCATAGTTTCGATAGACCGGACGTTCAGAAATGAGCGTCTATTTTTTTAACCAAAATCACGAAAGGAGGATTTACAACGATATGAAAAAGATTATGAACCGTCTGCTTGCTGGCGTACTAAGTCTGGCTGCGGTATTCGCCACCTTACCAGCTTCACAGGTACAGGCTGCGGAGAAGCAATACTGGACAGACGCACAGGAAAAGGCAGGCTATGTAGAAAAAGTCATGAATGATGGCAGTATCGGTTCTACATTCCATGAGGGCATTATGCAGGTGGAGGGAGAAACCGCCTACTGTATTGACATCAACACAGATTTTCAGTCCGGCTACAAAACTCGTTCGGACGCAAGTTCCCGTATGAGTGCCGACCAGATTGCTGACGTTGCCCTCTCACTGGAATACGTCAAACAGTATGCAGCCAGCCACAAGGAGCTGAATTACAAACAGGTCTATCTATTGGAGCAATGCGTTGTCTGGCAGCGTTTGAGCGTACATTTAGGATGGAACTGCGACAATGTACGAGCTGCCTATGACGAGGTATCCAAAGAGGTACAAGACGAGGTATACGCTGGCGCAAAGGCATTTGTAAAAGCCAACAAAGGACGCTACGACTGCGGCGGCTATATCTATTCCGGCGACGGGCAGGAATTAGGACAGTTCTGGGCGAAGCTGGATGTGGGAAATGCGGCACTTCAAAAGGTGTCCTCCAATCCCACCATTACCAACGGAAACAACAGCTATTCCCTCGCTGGTGCGACGTATGGTGTCTTTGCTGATAAAGGCTGCAAGGAACAGCTTGCCACCCTTACGACAGATAAGGACGGGAACACCGAAGCGGTGGAGGTAAAGGCTGGTAACGTCTATATCAAAGAGCAGTCCGTTCCGGCGGCAGGTTTCCAATTAGACAAGACGGTATATCCCTTGACCGTCAAAGCTGGCGAAACATCCACCTTGAAAGTCAGCGATACACCCAAAGTCACAACCACATTGATTGAGCTTTTTAAGATAGACATGGAAACATCAAAGGGAGCGGCACAAGGGGCAGCTTCTTTGGAGGGTGCAGAGTTTATCTGGAATTATTATGATGGGTACTACAACAAAGACAACCTGCCAGCAAAGCCGACCCGTTCATGGACGACAAAGACCGTAGCTGAAAAAGGCAGTGACGGAGCGACCCATTACATCACAAAGCTGACAGATAGTTATAAGGTATCCGGCGACAGCTTCTACTTACAGGATGGCGTACCATGCCTGCCGCTTGGAACACTGACCGTATCTGAAAGTAAGAGTCCGACAGGCTACTTATTAGAGGGTGCGTATATGCAGGCAGGTGGCAGTGAGGAACAGATTAAGGGAATGTATCTGGCACAGATCACCGAAGATGGGGAGCTGGCGGTACTTACAGGCAGCAACCAGTATTCCGTATCCGACAAGGTTATCCGTGGCGGCGTAAAAGTCCAGAAGCGTGACTTTGAAACAAAGGACACGAAGCCACAGGGCGGTGCAACATTAAAAGATACGGAGTTCACCATCACCAGCCTAAATGAGAACGCTGTGCTGGTGGATGGCAAGCTCTACAACAAAGGCGAGGTTGTGAAAACCATCCTTACAGGCATTGACGGTATTGCTTCTACGGCTGCGGATACACTGCCTTACGGAACATACCGCATTGATGAAAGCAAGAGTCCGGCAGGCTACTTGACGACAGGTGCGGTTTCCCGTGAATTTACCATTAAGGAAAATGGCAAAATCGTGGATTTGACTGGTGCGGAACAATCCATCTACAACCAGATCAAGCGTGGCGACATTGAGGGTGTGAAAATCAGCGACGGTACACACAAGCGTCTTGCTGACGTTCCGTTCCGCATTACCAGCAAGACCACAGGTGAGAGCCACGTTGTCGTGACTGATAAAAACGGACAGTTCTCTACCGCTTCTGACTGGGTATCCCATAAGCAGAATACCAACAGGGGCAAGACCAGGGAGGACGGTATCTGGTTCGGTACGTCTGAACCGGACGACTCCAAAGGTGCGCTGCTGTACGATACCTACAAGATTGAGGAATTGCGCTGCGACAGTAATAAGGGGTTTAAGCTCATTCCGGCTTTTGAGATTGTGGTTTCCAGAGATAAGGTAGTCATTGACTTGGGAACGCTCACGGACGACTACGAAAAAGAAATCTCTATCCATACCACCGCTGCGGATAAAGCCACGGGTGAGAAATCAATCATTGCCGGAAAAGAGGTCACGATTGTGGATACGGTCACGCTGGACGGTCTGAAAAAAGGCACAAAGTACCAGCTCAAAGGCTGGCAGATGGTAAAGGACGAAAACACCGAGCTTCTTGTTGATGGTGAGCGTGTGGAGAGTGAATACACATTCACCGCTGATAGCGAGGAAATGAAAGTCAAGGTGGAATATACGTTCAATGCTTCTGCGCTTGGCGGTAAAGACTTGGTTACTTTTGAAGAATTGTACGACTTATCTAACAAGAACGAGCCTGTCAAAGTGGCTGAACACAAGGACATTGAGGACGACGGGCAGACGGTATCCATCAAAGAGCGTGTTATTAAAATCCATACCACTGCTGCGGACAAAGCCACGGGCGAGAAAGTAATCGTTGCTGGCAAAGAGGTCACAATCGTGGATACGGTCACGCTGGACGGTCTGGAAGTGGGTACAAAATACCAGCTCAAAGGCTGGCAGATGGTAAAGGATGAAAACACCGAGCTTCTCATGGATGGCAAGCGTGTGGAGAGTGATTATACATTTACTGCCGACAAAGAAGAAATGAAAGTGGAGGTCACCTTTACATTCAACGCTTCTGCCCTTGGCGGCAAGAACTTGGTGACGTTTGAGGAACTCTACGACGTAACCAATCCCGACAAGCCTGTAAAGGTTACGGAGCATAAAGACATTGAGGACGAGGGGCAGACGGTTCTTATCACAGAGCGCATAATCAAAATCCATACCACAGCCACTAGCAAAGACGGTGAAAAAGTCGTAGAAGCTGGCAAAGAGGTCACAATCGTGGATACGGTCACGCTGGATGGTCTGGAAGTAGGTACAAAATACCAGCTCAAAGGCTGGCAGATGATAAAGGATGAAAATGCCGAGCTTCTCATTGACGGGAAACGTGTAGAAAATGACTACACATTCACCGCTGCCGACACCAAAATGGAGGTGGAAATTTCCTTTACGTTCGACGCTTCAAAGTTGGGCGGCAGGCAGCTTGTGACCTTTGAGGAACTCTACGACATCACCAATCCCGACAAGCCTGTAAAAGTCACAGAACATAAGGACATCACAGACAAGGGGCAGACGGTCACAATCAAGGAAGTGCCGGAAACACCTGCGCCCGAAGAACCAAAGAAACCGGAATCACCAGACACACCGAGCCATAAGGTGACGGACTCCCCCAAAACGGGTGATAACACCAATGTGGCTGCCTTTGCTGTCCTGCTTGGACTCTCTGCGGCTGGTCTTGCTTTTGCAGCCTATAAGAAACGCCGTTCCATGAAGCATGACAGTGATAAATAAAGTGTGAGGTGACTGCCTATGAAGCTGCATACACGCTCACCGCCTGCCGGGGTGATTCAAACTGCCGCATATAACCTTTACACTGTTTCTTTTCTGTCAATCGTCTTTTTGATTGATAGAAAAAAACAGTCCACTAGGGGGTATGGGGGATTGTAGCTCCCCCATGCTCTTTCCTTAAAGCTACGCACATAAAAAGAAAAGAGGTAAAAACATATGGAATTAAAACACGTAATCCCTAACATGGAAAAGACATTCGGAAACTTGGAATATGCCGGAGAGGGCAAGACCGAGCAGCGTCGGGTAAACGGGCGCATGACGGTCATTTCCCGAAGTTTCAATCTGTATTCTGACGTACAGAGAGCCGACGACATTATTGTTGTCCTGCCTGCTTCTGCCGGAGAGAAAAATTTTGAGGTAGAGGAAAAGGTAAAACTTATCAACCCGAAAATCACGGCTGACGGTTACAAAATCGGCACTCGTGGATTTACCAACTATATCCTGTCCGCTGACGACATGGTGAAAGCATAAGGAGGTCAAGAGATTATGAGATTAGCAAACGGAATTATCATTGACAAGGAAAAGACTTTCGGGGTGTTGAAATTCTCTGCCCTTAGACGTGAGGTACACATCCAGAATGAAGATGGTACGGTATCCGAGGAAATTAAGGAGCGCACCTATGATTTGAAGTCCAGAGGACAGGGGCGCATGATACAGGTGAGTATCCCGGCTTCTGTGCCTTTGAAAGAATTTGACTACAACGCCGAGGTGGAGATCATCAACCCTGTGGCAGACACGGTGGCAACCGCCACGTTTCAAGGGGCAGATGTTGACTGGTACATCAAAGCCGACGACATTGTATTGAAGAATAAAGGCGGTCAGCCAGTAGCCAGCCCACAGAACCATAATCAGCAGCCACAAGGCAAAAAATAACAGAAAGGACTAAGCCATGAGGAATTTTCAAAGAAAAGGCAACCGTATCCGAGCCAGTGACAGGTCGCTGGTGGTGCGCTCATTGGGCGGTCGGCTGGCGTGCCTGTTCCTTGCGGTCGTGCTGCTTTTGAATATCAACACGCTGCTGCATACGGACTGGAACACGGTTTCGCTCTTTCAGAATGGCAGCATTAAGCTCACGGTCACGCCCTACATGATAGTATCTCTCATAGTAGCGGTGCTGGTGTGCGGCTTGTCTGCGTTCCTGTACGCCCGCTACCAGCCGGACAGGATAAAACAGCTCTGTCACCGTCAAAAGCTGTCACGGATGATATTGGAAAATGGTTGGTATGAGTCCGAGCAGTCACAGGATGGCGGATTTTTCAAAGACCTGCCAGCCAGCAGGTCAAAGGAGAAAATCACCCACTTTCCCAAAGTGTACTACCGCCTAGATAATGGACTCATTCACATACTGGCAGAAATCACGCTGGGTAAATATCAAGACCAGCTCCTGCACTTGGAAAAGAAGCTGGAAACAGGCTTGTACTGTGAGCTGGTTTCCAAAGAACTGAAAGACAGCTTTGTGGAATATGTGCTGCTCTATGACACCATTGCCAACCGTATTACCATAGACGAGGTACAGGCGGCAGGTGGCAGCCTGCGGCTCATGAAAAATGTCTATTGGGAATATGACAAGCTCCCCCATATGCTCATTGCTGGCGGCACTGGCGGCGGTAAGACCTATTTTATCCTTACCATCATAGAAGCACTCCTGCGTACCAACGCCAAACTGTATGTGCTTGACCCGAAGAACGCCGACCTTGCCGACCTGTCCGCTGTCATGCCCGAAGTCTATTACCGCAAGGAAGAAATTACGGAATGTATTGATAGGTTCTATGATGGCATGATGGAACGAAGCGAAACCATGAAGCTCATGGACGGTTACAAGACGGGGGAAAACTATGCCTATTTAGGTCTGCCGCCCCACTTCCTCATTTTTGACGAGTATGTGGCGTTTATGGAAATGCTGACGACAAAGGAAAACGCTTTGGTCTTGAATAAACTGAAACAGATTGTCATGCTTGGGCGGCAGGCAGGCTATTTTCTTATTCTCGCCTGCCAGCGACCCGACGCAAAATACCTTGGCGACGGTATCCGTGACCAGTTCAATTTCCGTGTGGCACTTGGCAGGATGTCAGAGCTTGGGTATTCTATGATGTTCGGTGAGGTGGACAAAAACTTTTTCTTAAAGCAGATCAAAGGGCGTGGCTACGTGGATACGGGAACAAGCGTCATATCAGAGTTTTACACTCCCCTCGTACCAAAAGGGCATGACTTTTTAATGGTGATTGGGGAGCTGGCAGGAAAGGAGGTGAAAAAAGAAGCTACGGGAACATCCCCATAGCTTTAACGTAACTTCAATATGTCGTTTGGCGTGCAGTCAAGAAATTCACACAATCTGGCAAGTATCGCAAGGTCTACTCTGGTGACTTTGCCCTTGCAGTAATTATTGAGCTGTGTGCGTTGGAGCTTACAGGCTTCACATACCTTGTTCTTGCTGATATTCTTCTCTTTCAAGAGCCGCTCTAAATCAATGTATACCATCATTCTTTTACACCCGTCCTTTTGGTTAAATTATATATACAACTGTATTGAAAAATAAGATGTATTACAGTACACTGTATGTATATACAGGGTAAAGGAGTATTCTGGATGGGCAGGAAGAAATCAATCGTTCTTGCCGCTGTATCTATTGTGGCAGTCATAGCGGCAGATTATTTACAGAATGGACGGGAAATGTCAGTTTACAACAGCCGTTCCTTTACGGCAGGAGCTTATAAGGAAGAACACCTTATTATCGTGGTGAACAGGCTGTATATCCCCGACAAAATGGATTGTGCAAGGGAGATCGTCAGAAAATGCAGGAAAAACAACTTCGGCAACATACTGTTCAGCTATGATTATGGTATCCCCAATGAGCTGCACGCTTCGGTGTACTTATCTGAACATGACGTAAAACGAGGTGAACCCGTATTCAGACTTAGTTACACAGTAAAAGGGGGTACTCTGACCGACTATAACATTGTGGACAATCCACAGGAGTTTGAATTGGTGATTGAATAAAAACGACCAAAGGCAGGACGGACAGGCGGCGTGCGAAGCGAAAGCCGCTGGTTCGTCCTAGCCGTGTTGGGGCGGCTTGCCGCCACAACCATTCGCCCCCGGTATCTAACAGGGGGGCACAAATACAATAGGAAACAGTCAAAGAAGTTGGGAAAGTCCTTGTAAATCAAGGATTTTTTCTACTTTCAGAGGATGTCAACTGGAACGCTTCTAGTTGACACTTTTTCCAGAATGGAGGGATTTTTACTGAATGATACAGAATGGAATACGGATTTAAAAGAAAAACGGCTGGCATATGGCGTTTCACAAAATAAGCTGGCGGTGGCGGCTGGAATTACAAGGCAGTATCTTGGGAAGATAGAGTCCGGCGGTGCTGCTCCCAGCGAGGAAATTAAAGAAAACCTGCTGCAAGCTCTGGAACGGTACAATCCAGAAACACCGCTTACCATGCTGTTTGATTATGTGCGGATACGCTTTCCCACCACAGACGTGAGGTTTGTGGTTGAAACCATCCTTAAATTAAAGCTGGATTTTATGATACATGAGGACTTTGGCTTCTACTCCTATCCAGAGCATTACTACATGGGGGATATATTCGTCTTGGTTTCCCCCGAACAGGAAAAGGGGGTGCTGCTGGAACTGAAAGGAAAAGGCTGCCGCCAGTTTGAAAACTTCCTGCTGGCACAGCATAGGAACTGGTACGACTTCTTCACGGACGCTCTCTGCGAGGGCGGCGTGTTCAAGCGGATAGACCTTGCAATCAATGATATGGTTGGGATACTGGACATTCCAGAGCTGACCGCTAAATGTAGGAATGAGGAATGTATTTCCGTATTCCGAAGTTTCAAGTCCTACCGCTCCGGCGAGCTGGTGCAGAGCCACGAGGAAAACAAGTCCGGCATGGGGCACACGCTCTATATCGGTTCGCTGAAATCAGAAGTCTACTTCTGTGTGTATGAAAAAGCTTACGAGCAGTACGTGAAATACGACATCCCTGTTGAGGAAACGCCTGTCAAGAACCGCTTTGAAATCCGCTTGAAGAATGAGCGAGCTTACTATGCGGTGCGTGACCTGCTGACCTACTATGACGCTGAACGCACTGCGTTTTCCATCATCAACCGCTATGTGCGGTTTGCCGATAAGGACGAAACAAAGCGACGGAGCGAATGGCAGACAAATGACCGCTGGGCGTGGTTTCTCGGTGAGGGGCGTGGGCGGCTGAAACTGACGACCGAACCCGAACCGTACAATTTCCAGCGTACCTTAAACTGGCTGGCAAGGCAGGTCGCCCCTACCTTACAGGTAGCGGAAAAACTGGATAAACAGAATAACACGACAATCATTAAAGACATGGTGAAAAATGCGAAGCTCTCCGACCGATTGGAAAAGGTCTTGCAGCAGCTCTCTGTCACCGTGGAAGATATGACTGTCAAGGACAAGGAGGTATAAAAAATGTGGCACATATTGTTTGACCTGCTGCTGGTATCGGCAGGCATGGGAATGGGCGTGGTGCTTATGTGTATCCTGCAAGTCGGGAAAGAAGCGGACACCCACTTAGAAAAAATGGAAAGGAGCAATGAAAAATGAACTTTGGACAGAACCTTTACAACTGGTTTTTGAGTAACGCTCAGAGCCTTGTGCTAATGGCAATCGTGGTGATTGGCATTTACTTAGGCTTTAAGAGAGAATTTAGCAAGCTGATTGGCTTTCTGGTGATTGCCTTAATCGCTGTCGGTCTGGTATTTAATGCCGCTGGTGTGAAAGACGTACTCTTAAACCTGTTCAACAAGATTATCGGAGCTTAAAATCAAGGGTTTGCGCCTGTCGCAAACCTACCCAATAAAAGGATGTGATTCATAACAATGTTTGAAATGAGATTATATATCCTCAACACCACAAAGCCTTATAGCGACGACGAGGACGAGTATACAGGTGCATGGTTTCCCTGCCCTGTAACCTTTGAGGAAATCAAGGAAAAGTTAGGCGTGGAAAAAGAGGAAGATTTTGAAATTGAGGACTACGAGCTGCCCTTTTCCCTAAGTCCTGATATGCCCCTTTGGGAAATCAACGCCCTGTGCCGCATGGTGCAGGAAATCGAGGGCACGCCCCTTGGCAATGAATTAAGCGAGATACAGGCAAAGTGGTTTCACAACATCAGCGACTTTTTCGACCACAAGGACGAGATACGCCACTATGATGTGCCGGACTCCGCTTCTCTTGCAGAATACCTTGTCATGGAGGAACGCCGCTTCGGGGAGCTGCCGCCGGAACTTATGAAGCACATAGACTTCATTTCCTACGGTCATGAGCTGGAACAAAGCGACGAATACCTCTTTACGACCAGCGGCGTATTCCGCTATCGGTAAGGCGGTGGCTGCCTTTGGAGGAAATGCGTATCTATATTGCCAACCTTGGCAAGTACAACGAGGGGGAGCTTATAGGCGACTGGTTCACGCCGCCTGTGGACTACGACGAGATGGCAGAACGGATTGGCTTGAATGACCGATACGAAGAATACGCCATCCATGACTATGAGCTGCCCTTTGAAATCGACGAGTACACGCCCATTGAGGAAGTCAACCGCCTGTGCGCTATGGTGGAAGAACTGGACTATCCGCTGGATGAGGTGATTGACGACCTGCTCTGCCATTTTTGCAGCGTGGAGGAACTCTACGACCACAAGGACGACATCATCCAGTACCCTTGCGACAACATGGTGGACGTTGCCTACCACTTGATTGACGAGTGCGGCGTTCTGGGCGAGATACCCGACCGATTGCGTAACTACATAGACTATGAAGCCTTTGCCCGTGACATTGACTTGGAGGGGTGCTTCATAGAAACCAGATACGGAGTCTTTGAGTGCCCGTATTAACAAGCTGGCAGACCTGCACAAACGTGTGATTCTGGCAGCTTATTTTAATAGCAGCAGTCTGTGAAATGCAGGCTGCTGTTTCCATTTTAGAAGAAAGGAATGGTACAAAACATTGAAGAAAATAAGAAGCTATACCAGCATTTGGAGCGTGGAAAAGGTCATTTACGCTATCAATGACTTTCAGCTCCCGTTCCCCATCACATTCACACAGATGGCTTGGTTCGTGGTATCCCTGTTTGCGGTGATCGTATTTGCGGAGCTGCCGCCCCTAAACATGATTGACGGGGCGTTCCTCAAATACTTTGGTATCCCTGTGGCGGTGACGTGGTTCATGAGCCAGAAAACCTTTGACGGAAAGAAGCCCTACGGTTTCCTAAAATCCAGTATCAGTTACCTGCTGCGCCCGAAAGTGACCTATGCCGGAAAAGCGGTGAAGCTGAAAACGGAATTATTGAATACCGCCATAACGGCAGTTAGGAGTGATGTGTATGTTCCCCATTAAATATATCGAAAACAATCTGGTGTTCAACCATGACGGGGAGTGCTTTGCCTACTATGAGCTGATACCCTACAATTATTCGTTCCTGTCGCCGGAGGAAAAGTACATGGTACATGACAACTTCCGGCAGCTTATCGCACAGAACCGTGATGGAAAGATACACGCCTTGCAGATCAGCACCGAGTCCAGTATCCGGCAGACACAGGAACGCTCCAAAAAAGAGGTCACAGGCCGGCTCCGTGAGGTGGCTTGTGCAAAGATAGACGAACAGACCGAAGCGTTGGTTGAAATGATTGGGGAAAATCAGATTGACTACCGCTTTTTTCTTGGCTTTAAGCTGCTGGTGAACGAGGAAGAAATCAGCTTGAAGCACGCCGGAAAGTCCGCTGCTATGACTTTTGCTGATTTTCTGTACGAGGTCAACCACCAGCTCATGGGGGATTTTGTATCCATGAGCAATGATGAAATTGCCCGTTTCCAAAAGATGGAAAAACTCTTGGAGAGCAAAATCTCCCGCCGGTTCAAAATCCGGCGATTAGAAAAGCACGACTTTGGCTACCTAATCGAGCATATCTACGGGAAAACAGGTGTTGCCTATGAGGACTATGCCTACGACTTCCCGGTAAAGAAGCTGAAAAAAGAAACACTGGTAAAACGGTTTGACCTTATCCGTCCGACACGCTGCCAGATTACGGAGAACCAGCGGTACTTAAAGCTGGACAGTGAGGAACAGACGACTTATGCTGCCTACTTCACGATTAACAATATCGTCGGGGAGCTGGATTTTCCATCCAGTGAGATATTTTACTACCAGCAGCAACAATTCACGTTCCCCGTGTCCACGTCTATGAATGTGGAAATCGTCACCAACAAAAAAGCATTGACGACGGTAAGGAACAAGAAGAAAGAGCTGAAAGACTTGGACAACCACGCTTGGGAGTCCAACAACGAAACCAGCAACAACGTGGTGGACGCTCTGGACTCTGTAAATGAGCTGGAAACCACCTTAGACCAATCTAAAGAGTCCATGTATAAGCTGTCCTACGTGGTGCGTGTGGCGGCTGACAGCCTGGACGAGCTGAAACGCCGCTGTGATGAAGTCAAGGACTTTTACGACGACCTCAATGTGAAGCTGGTGCGCCCGTTCGGGGATATGCTTGGTCTGCATGGGGAATTTCTTCCAGCCAGTAAGAGGTATATCAATGACTATATCCAGTACGTGACAAGCGATTTTCTGGCAGGTCTTGGATTTGGTGCGACACAGCAGTTAGGGGAAAGCGACGGTATCTATATTGGCTACAACCTTGACACGGGCAGGAACGTCTATCTGAAACCGAGCCTTGCGGCACAGGGAGTCAAAGGCTCTGTGACAAACGCCCTTGCTGCGGCGTTCCTTGGCTCACTAGGGGGCGGTAAGTCCTTTTGCAACAACCTCATTGTTTACTATGCGGTGCTGTTCGGCGGCAGTGCGGTCATTGTAGACCCAAAATCCGAGCGTGGAAACTGGAAAGAAACGCTGCCGGAGATTGCACAGGAAATCAATATCGTGAACCTTACCAGTGAAGCGAAAAATAAAGGACTACTTGACCCTTACGTGATTATGAAGAACTTAAAAGACGCTGAAAGCCTTGCAATCGACATCCTGACCTTTTTAACAGGTATCAGTAGCCGTGATGGTGACAAGTTCCCCGTACTTAGAAAGGCAATCCGCTCTGTCACACAGGGCAAAAGGCGTGGTCTTTTGTGCGTCATTGACGAGCTGCGGAAAGAGGACACGCCTGTTGCCAACAACATAGCGGAGCATATCGAGAGCATGGTGGACTACGACTTTTCCCACCTGCTCTTTTCCGACGGTACGGTGGAACAGTCCATCAGCTTAGATAAACAGCTCAACATCATACAGGTGGCTGATTTGGTACTGCCAGACCGTGACACCAGATTTGAAGAATACACCACAATGGAGCTGCTCTCCGTGGCTATGCTTATTGTAATCAGTACCTTTGCCCTCGACTATATCCACTCTGACCGGAGCATTTTTAAGATGGTGGATTTAGATGAAGCGTGGACGTTCTTGCAGGTGGCACAGGGAAAGGCGCTGTCCAACAAGCTGATACGTGCAGGTCGTTCCATGAACGCCGCCGTTTATTTCGTGACACAGAACTCCGGCGATGTGGACGACGAGAAGATGAAAAACAATATCGGTCTGAAATTTGCGTTTCGCTCCACGGACATCAGCGAGATCAAGAACACCCTTGAATTTTTCGGGGTGGATAAGGACGACGAGAACAACCAAAAGCGGTTGCGTGATTTGGAGAACGGGCAATGCCTGTTTCAAGACCTCTACGGTCGGGTGGGCGTGATCCAGATACATCCTGTCTTTGCCGACCTGTTCCACGCCTTTGATACCAGACCGCCAATCCAGACAGAAGAAACGAGGTGAAGCCTATGCGTAAACATAAAATCCTGCGCTATACAGGTATCGTCCTCTTAGTCATTGTGGGTATCCTCGCTTTTTTATCTATCACAGGTACGGTGGCTTATGCTGCCGGATTGGTGGACGACACGGTGAACGCTGCCAACCAGTATTCTAAGTATCCGCTGGAAAACTACCAGCTTGACTTCTACGTGGACAGCTCATGGGATTGGCTGCCTTGGAACTGGCTGGACGGTATCGGCAAGAGTATCCAGTACGGCTTGTACGCTATCACCAACTTTGTCTGGACGGTGAGTATGTATATCTCCAATGCCACAGGGTACGTGGTGCAGGAAGCCTATAAGCTGGACTTTATCTCCGATACCGCAAACGCAATCGGAACAAACATCCAGACCCTTGCAGGGGTAAATGCAGGCGGCTTCGCTGCACAGGGGTTCTACGTGGGTTTCCTGCTTATCCTTGTGCTGCTGGTGGGTATCTATGTGGCATACACAGGTCTTATCAAAAGGGAAACCACAAAGGCTGTCCATGCGGTCGTGAACTTTCTTGTTGTATTCGTCCTGTCAGCGTCCTTTATCGCCTACGCTCCCAATTACATTACAAAAATCAATGACTTTTCCTCGGACATCAGCAGTGCGGCACTGTCACTGGGTACGAAAATCACCCTCCCCAACTCCGACAGTCAAGGGAAAGACAGTGTGGACTTGATACGGGATAGCTTGTTTTCCATACAGGTGCAGCAGCCGTGGCTGTTATTGCAGTACGGCAACTCCGATATGGAGGACTTGGGTGCAGACCGTGTGGAGAGCCTGCTCTCTGCCAGTCCGGACACCGACACCAGAGAGGATACGGTGATTGCGGAAATCGAGGACAAGGACAATCCGAACATGAGCGTCACAAAGACCATGAGCCGCTTGGGAACGGTGGTCTTTCTATTCCTGTTCAATATCGGTATTTCCGTCTTTGTATTCCTGCTTACGGGCATGATGATTTTCTCACAAGTGCTGTTCATTATCTACGCCATGTTCCTGCCCGTGAGCTTTATTTTATCCATGATACCCTCTTACGAGGGCATGGCAAAGAAAGCCATCACAAAGCTGTTCAACACCATCATGATGAGGGCAGGCATTACCCTCATTATCACCGCCGCTTTTAGCGTGAGTACCATGTTCTACTCTATCTCGGCAGGCTATCCGTTCTTTATGATTGCCTTTTTGCAGATCGTCACCTTTGCAGGTATCTATTTCAAACTGGGTGATTTGATGGGAATGTTCAGCTTGCAGTCCGGCGACGCACAGCAGGTCGGCAGGCGTATCCTCCGGCGACCTTATATGCTATTAAACAGAGGGGCAAGACGCATGGAGCGTCGTGTCGGCAGGACGTTAGCCGCTGGCATGGCTGGCGGTGCGGTGGGTGCTGCGGTGGCTTCTGGCAGCCGTCAACCCGATACAAGGAAATCAGCAGACAGGCAGAACCACGCCACAGGCAGCCGCCCCAACCACGATACCGGACAATCCGGCAGTACCGCTACCTTTGGCAAGCGTGCTGGCTCTAAGATGGGTGCGGTGCTGGATACAAAGCAGAGAGTCAAGGACAAGGTACAGTCCGTCAAAGAACAGGTCAAGGATATGCCAATACAGGCTGGCTACGCCGTCCATTCCGTGAAAGAACGGGCAAAGGAAAACGTGTCCGACTTCAAGCGTGGCATGGTGGAAGAAAAAACCACCCGGCAACAAGGACGGGCGGCAAAACAGGACAGCCACAGGCAGACCATAGCAGAAAAACGCATGGCAATGGAAAGAGCAAAGCCGACCGGATCAGCGGCGAAAGGTACTGCCCCTGTCCATGAGCGACCAGCCACAATGCCTGTATCCAGTGCAACAACACCACAGGCTACCGCTGCGAAAGGTGCAGCTCCTAAGACAGAGCCGACCAGTAAGGAACGTCCGGCGGCAGTATCCAGAGAAAGCTATGAGAAGCCAACAACCACGAAAGGCAGAGAGTCAGCGGTAAAACCACAGGAACAGCGCACGCAAGTGATACGGGAGTCTGGGGCACGTTCCCAGACAGTCAAAGAGCCTGCAAAGCCACAGGCGGTAAAAGAGCCAGCTTTTGCCGGAACTAAGACCATTCGGCAAACCAGTTCACAGAAAACGAGCCGTAACATCCAGCGCAACACCGTGAAGAAATCCTCCACCCACACAACGAAGAAAGGACGGAAAAAATGAAGCTGCGGCATTTAGCACTGCTTGGTGGGATTTTCACGGTGATTATCAGCCTGCTGTTGTTTCTGTTTATTGTCACAGCAGACGACGAGGAAAGCGGCGGTGGTTCTGGTTTTGACTATTCGGGCATGAACCTGTCAGCAGAGGTCTTGAAACACCAGCCGACCGTGGAAAAGTATGCGAAGCAATACGGCATTTCAGACTATGTGAATTACCTGCTTGCTATCATGCAGGTGGAGTCCGGCGGCACAGCGGTGGACGTTATGCAGTCCAGCGAGTCTTTAGGTCTGCCGCCCAACTCTTTAGGAACAGAGCAGTCCATTGAACAGGGCTGTAAGTATTTTGCTTCTCTGCTTGCTTCAGCAAAAGCAAAAGGCTGTGATATAAACACCGTCGTCCAGAGCTACAACTATGGCGGCGGTTTTGTTGATTATGTGGCAAGCCACGGAAAAAAGTATACCTTTGAGCTGGCGGTCAGCTTCGCAAGGGAGAAATCCGGCGGCGTCAAAGTGACCTATAAGAATGAAATCTCCATCAAGGAAAATGGCGGCTGGCGGTACAAGTACGGAAATATGTTTTACGTCCGTCTGGTGGCGCAATATCTGGCAGTACCTAATTTCAGCAACGCTACGGTACAGGCAATCTTCAATGAAGCTCTCAAATATCAAGGCTGGACGTACGTGTTTGGGGGAGATAACCCGAACACCAGCTTTGATTGCAGCGGTCTGGTGCAGTGGTGCTATGGAAAGGCTGGTATCAGCCTGCCGAGGGTGGCACAAGACCAGTACGACGTAACACAGCATATCCCACTGTCACAGGCGAAAGCTGGTGATTTGGTATTCTTCCATAGTACCTACAATGCTGGTACATATGTCACCCACGTCGGCATATATGCAGGAAATAACCGTATGTATCACGCCGGAAACCCGATTGGCTATGCAGACCTAAACACTTCGTACTGGCAGCAACACATCATTGGTGCCGGACGTGTGAAATCCAACTAAGACAGAAAGGAAATGGTAACTATGAGATTTAAGAAAAAAGAGAAAGAAACAAAACCTAACAAGACGAAAAAAGTGCGTGTTCTAAAAGCAGGCACGCACAAGAAATCCGTGATTGCCCTGTGGCTGGTGCTGATTGCCAGTGTCAGCTTCGGGGTTTATAAGAATTTCACTGCCATTGATATGCACACCGTCCATGAAAAGGAGGTCATAGAGCAGCGTATCGTGGATACCAACAAGATTGAAAACTTTGTCAAGGACTTTGCCAAAGCCTACTATTCATGGGGGAATAACAAAGAAGCTATTGAAGCAAGGACAAAAGCCATCAGTCAGTATCTAACAAAGAGCTTGCAGGACTTGAACGTGGACACGGTGAGAAGCGATATTCCCACCAGTTCTATGGTGAATGAGGTGAAAATCTGGAACTTGGAGCAGGCTGGCACAGACGAGTATACCGTCCTCTATTCGGTCGATCAGACCATCATAGAGGGCGACCAGACCAGCCGTAATGCTGCTTCTTACACGGTGGTGGTTCATGTAGATGGCGACGGGAACATGGTAATCACAAAGAACCCGACTATCAGCCGGATACCAGCAAAATCCGGCTACGAGCCAAAGGCAGCGGAAAGTGACGGAACGGTGGACGCTACCACCACAGAGGAAGTGACCGAGTTCTTGGAAACATTCTTCAAGCTGTATCCGGCGGCTACGGATAAGGAGCTTTCCTACTATGTGGCTGGCAATGCGCTGAAACCTGTAAACACTGATTATCTGTACTCCGAGCTAATCAATTCGCTGTTTACAATGGATGGGGATAAGGTCAAGGTGTCGGTATCGGTGAAGTATCTCGACCAGAGGACAAAGGCGGCACAGATTTCACAGTTTGACTTGATACTGGTAAAAATGGACGGTAACTGGAAGATTGTAAAGTAACAAAATTGTTGGGTGGTGAAATTCATTGCCGCCATTATCAAAAAAACATATTGACAATCATCTATGTGTTGCATATAATAATCATATAGATGATTGTCTATGGGAGGTGATAAAATGGATTTAGACGCAAAAAAAACTGCTATTATTTTTAAGGCTTTTTGTGATGAAAACCGTATAAAAATTTTGCAGTTACTTAAAACAGGTGAAAAGTGTGCTTGTATGTTATTAGAAGAAATCAACGTAACACAACCTACACTATCGCACCATATGAAAATTCTCTGCGACTCTGGTGTTGTTAAAGGGCGTAAAGAAGGGAAATGGACACATTATTCTATCTCTCCAGAGGGTGCAGCTTACGCAATGAACTGTTTACAAGCTCTTACCAAAATAGAAATTCAAGATAACGAATTGTCGTGTTGTGGAAAGTAAAATTAACACTTCTCAACACGACATAATAAAACAGCAATATATAGATAGATTTAAATATGACTATATATCAGAAAGGGATTTTGATTATGCAAACACTAGAATTAGGATGGGATTTTTTTCAGAATGAAATCCTTGGAATGGGTTGGTTAAATAGACTTATAGGAGTTCTGCTAAATACGATTGGTTTAGATACTACGAGTCGTATAGGCGGCAGCGTACAATTCTTCTTGTATGATACCATTAAAATTATGGTATTACTTGGAGTCTTGATTTTAATAATCTCTTATATTCAGAGTTATTTTCCACCAGAACGAACTAAGAAAATTCTTGGGAAATTTCATGGGATATGGGCGAATATACTTGCTGCTTTGCTTGGAACGGTAACGCCCTTTTGCTCGTGTTCGTCCATTCCACTGTTTATTGGATTTACAAGTGCTGGTTTACCACTTGGAGTAACCTTTTCTTTTTTGATTTCATCACCAATGGTTGACTTAGGCTCTCTTGTTTTATTAATGAGTATATTCGGATGGAAAGTTGCCATTGTTTATGTGATATTAGGTCTTGTAATTGCAGTTGTCGGTGGTACATTGATTGAAAAAATGCACCTTGAAGATCAAGTTGAAGAATTTATTCGTAAAGGTAGTTCAGTTGATGTACCGCAAGAAGAATTACAATTTAAAGACAGAATGGGGTATGCTTGGGAACAAGTAGTTTCGACTGCAAGAAAGGTTGCACCTTATGTATTAGTAGGCGTTGGTATCGGTGCTTTCATTCATAACTGGATACCAGAACACTTGATTGTGAAAGCGTTAGGAACAGGAAATCCCTTTGGAGTTATTATTGCTACTATTGCAGGTGTTCCTATGTATGCTGACATATTTGGCACAATTCCTATTGCCGAAGCATTACTAGCAAAAGGAGCAATGCTTGGTGTGGTTTTATCTTTTATGATGGGTGTTACAACACTTTCTTTGCCATCAATGGTTATGTTAAAAAAAGCGGTAAAACCAAAATTATTAGGTATATTTGTAGCAATTTGTACGCTTGGAATTATTATTGTAGGGTACTTTTTCAATGTTTTTCAATACCTACTTATATAATAATATAAAAATTTAAAGGAGGATTTTATTATGTCATTGTTTAATCGTGGAAAAAAGAAAGAGGAAGAAACAAGAACGCCAGCTTGCGCTTGTAATGGTAGTTGTTGTACAAGTGAAGCAAAGGAAATCACTGACTCTTGCTGTGGTGCAGCAAACGACGGTATCTGTTGTATTAAGGTACTTGGCTCTGGATGTAAGAGTTGCCATGCTCTGCTAGAAAGTGCAAAAGAAGCTATAAAGACAATGGGAGTTTCTGTGGAAGTGGAATACGTGACCGATATGCAGAGAATAATGGAATATGGTGTTATGAGTATGCCAGCTTTAGTAGTTAATGAAAATGTTGTTTCTATGGGAAAAGTATTAAAACCTGTTGAAGTTGAAAACTTATTGCATAGATTAGGCTTCTAAGGAGGAATGTTGCTGTGTCTAAAGAAAAGAGTATCAATGTTTTTCAGAAATATTTATCTGTATGGGTAATTATATGCATGATTACAGGGGTACTTATTAGTAAATATATTCCGAGCATTCCTGCCGTTTTGAATAAGTTTGAATATGCAAAAGTTTCTATACCAATGGCATTGTTAATATGGCTAATGATTTATCCAATGATGATGAAAGTTGACTTTAAAAGCATTAGAAATGTTAGCAAAAATCCTAAAGGTCTATTTATCACTTGGATTACGAATTGGTTAATCAAGCCTTTTACGATGTATGGTATTGCCAGTTTGTTCTTTTTTGTGGTTTTTAAATCTTTAATCACGCCAGAACTTGCAACAGAATACCTTGCAGGAGCGGTCTTGCTGGGGGCAGCACCTTGTACAGCTATGGTATTTGTATGGAGTTCACTTACGAAAGGAAATCCTGCATATACCGTAGTACAGGTAGCGACAAATGATTTAATTATTCTTGTGGCTTTTGTACCAATAGTAAAATTTTTGCTTGGTGTATCCAATGTTTCAGTACCTTGGGATACGCTCATATTATCGGTAGTATTATTTGTAGTTATACCGCTAATAGCCGGAATGGCTACCCGATATTATGTAATAAAGAATAAAGATAGAAATTACTTTGAAAATATTTTTATACACAAATTTGATAATGTAACCAGTATAGGGCTTTTGCTAACACTTGTGATGATATTTTCATTTCAAGGTAAAGTGTTTTTAGAAAATCCATTGCACATAGTTTTAATTGCGGTGCCATTAATTTTACAAACATTTTTAATTTTTGCAATCGCATATATAGCGTGTCATATATTTAAACTGCCCTATAATATCGCTGCCCCTGCTGGTATGATAGGTGCGTCAAACTTTTTTGAGCTTTCCGTTGCAGTGGCGATTGCTCTATTCGGAACGACTTCACCTGCTGCATTGGCAACAACAGTGGGCGTTTTAACAGAAGTTCCTGTCATGTTGCTCTTAGTGAAAATTGCAAATAACACGAAAGGCTGGTTTTTAAATGAATAAAAGAAAAGTTGCATTTATCTGTGTTCATAATTCATGCCGAAGTCAAATAGCAGAAGCCTTAGCTAAACATCTTGCTTCGGATGTTTTTGAAAGCTATTCTGCTGGTACTGAAATAAAGGCACAGATCAATCAAAATGCTGTTCAGCTTATGAAACAGATTTATGGTATTGATATGGAGAAAGACCAATACTCAAAATTGATTGAGGATATTCCCACACCAGATATTGCAATATCTATGGGGTGTGATGTCGGTTGCCCTTATATTGGCAAAGCATTTGATGATAATTGGGGATTGATTGACCCGACTGGACAGGACGATGAAATATTCAAAAGTGTCATTAATCAGATTGAAAAAAATGTATTACAGCTTAAAGAAACTCTAATAAAAGTATGATAAAAACAAAATGGATACTATGCCCTATTTGTAAGGGCAAAACACGAAGTCAGGTTAGGACAGATACAGTTTTAATCAACTACCCTTTATATTGCCCCAAATGCAAACAAATAAGTTTAATTTCAGTAAAGAATTTTGCTATAACTGTAATTAAAGAGCCAGATGCTTAGACACAGAGCCAATAATTTGAGAGTTTCTATTCTCTAATTATTGGCTTGTTTTTATTACTTACCCCATACTCCATATGATCTGTGCGAAACAAAAATGGAGGAACTAATCTTCCCCCATTTCCTTTGATTCGATGATACCAGAAGCGACACTTTCCATGATAACCATATCTTTGTCGTCGAAAGTATCAAGCTGCTGCTCCAACTGTCTGCGGCGAGTGCTTTTCACTTTGTCGCTGGACGGCAGGAAAATTTCATCAACGGACACATTGAGTAAAGTTACAAGGTCGTAAAACACCTGTAAACTTGGGTGCTGCCCTTTATTCTCAATGTTCGTCAGATAGCGTGGGTCAATCTCAATTTTTGCTCCCACCTGTTCACGGGTCAGACCTTGTTTCATCCTTGCCGCTTTAATGGCAAGTCCAAAGGCTCTGAAATCGTATTTATCTTCTGTTTTACGCATAGTTAATCACCTCACTACATTTTACTGTTCCTAAAGAATTTGCGACAGGTACAGTAAAACGTATTGTAAGGTTTATTAGTTCCTATTGTATAGGAAAACAACAAATTTATATGCTGCTTGGCGGTAATAAAAAAAACCGTTGTCAGCAGTAACGCTTTTATACGCCCATTTCGATAAAACGACGGTTTATACAGCCGCCGTTTTATTTTTTCCTAACGGTGGACAGACTACTGGATGGTTTTGTTTTAGCGGCTTTAGGAGGCAGCCGCATGGAACGCCTGCATATTCGACAACATTCGATCATTGGTAGAGCGTTAAAAAAATCCATTTAATTTCTGCGGTATTCTATACTCCTGTATATGGTTTTTCACGTCATACAGCAGGAACAATTCAGATAGCACAAGATCAGTACGTCAGTATTGCCCTTGTGCTTTTTTGCTGCACAAAACTTTTTCAAAAAGTTTTTGCGGTTAGGTATCAAATCCCACCTCTTGCGGCGAGTGTTAGTGCGAAAAGAGGTAGAAGCCTTTTCGCTTTAGCAACTTTAGCTGGAAAGGAGGTGAGATTATGAAGCCATCTTCTTTCGAGAACGCTATCAGACTTCAATTTGATTGTCTGGCTCGCAAGGTTGTAGGTACAACCGTAAAGGACTACAACCGTGAGCTTGGCAGACGTGCAAAGCGTGAAACTCCATTCTGTGAGCTGCCGGAAATGGAATTAAACCATATCGGCACTTGCGACGAATACTCGGTTGAATTTACAGCCTTTGACGTATTCGGCAATGAAATCCGTATCTATGATGAACAGCTATGTGAAGCAATCAAAGAATTAAATGAAAGACGACGTAACATTCTGCTTATGTCCTACTTTCTTGAGATGACCGACGCTGAAATTGCAGAGGTCATGGAAATGGAACGATTTTCCGTTTGTAGAAACAGGCTGCACACATTAAAGCTAATCAGAGATATGTATGAGGAGGGATAAAACATGATGAAGTCTACAAAGAAGTGCCCGCTATTTTCCACGATCAGCTCGGCTGCTGACGGTGACGAGGTAGCAATCGGAAAGATTTTAAACCACTATGACGCTTACATATCAAAAGCCAGTTTGCGCCCGTTTTATGACGAACACGGAAATATGTATATCGTGGTCGATATGGAACTGAAAGGCAGAATAAGAGCTGCGCTGATTGAAGCAATTTTGGGATTTGAAGTCAAAGTGAAATAAGTGTAACAGAGAGTGTCTACCACCTCATTTCCACTCTTTACCGTTCTTTGAAAACTGAATAAAGTAATCAGATACGTTTGATATGCGGCGAGCCTGCGGACTGGAACGCCACGACCACTGAAAGGAGGGATACCGGCGAGCGACCACGCCAGTGATCCGCAAGCAACTGTTGGAAAGGTTGCTGCCATGACCCGTATATCAGAATAATGATACACCCGTATGACACGGTTCACCCATCAGAATGGGAATGGTGAAAGTCCAGTGGAGCTTCCGAAGCCGTCTGATTACTTATTATATACAGATAGACAAAATCTTTCATAATGTACAAGCATTTTTGCATACTTTGTAAATATAGTGTAGTGAGGTGGTTTTATGGCGAATGACGCAAAAGTAGTTTGCAAGAATGTTTTTAAGAATAGTGATACGGCGGCTTTGCAAAAAATGTTTACTCTGAAATGGATAGAGCTGATAAATCAATTTGAAAAAAGTAAGGGGCAGCCTACTCCTGCAAGATGATAGACAAACTATCCTGCCAAGTGTTATAATAACATTAGCAGTGATAGTTTGTTTTGTCTTCTCTGAAAAGGAGAACAAAACATGATGAATAAGTCAAGGGTTGCTATATATTGCCGCTTATCAGAAGAAGATAGAAACAAACAATCAGAAACAGACGACAGTAACAGTATTCAAAATCAAAAGTCTATGCTGCTTCAATATTCTTTAGAACAAGGTTGGGAAGTCTATAACATATACAGTGATGATGATTACACTGGTTCTGATCGACGACGACCAGAGTTTAACAAGTTATTGAATGACGCAAAAGACCGCAAATTTGATATTATCTTATGTAAGACTCAATCCAGATTTACCAGAGAGCTTGAATTGGTGGAAAAATATATTCACGGTCTATTTCCTATCTGGGGTATCCGTTTCATCAGTATTGTAGATAATGCTGATACCGCCAACAAAGGGAATAAGAAATCAAGACAGATTAACGGTCTGGTGAATGAATGGTACTTAGAGGATATGTCGGAGAATATCAAGAGTGTGCTGACAGACCGAAGAAAAAACGGTCACCATATTGGAGCGTTCGCACTCTACGGTTACAAAAAAGACCCTGACGTAAAAGGGCATTTGATTATTGATGAAGAAGCTGCACAGGTCGTCAGAGAAGTTTTTACACTGTTTTCAAAAGGCTATGGCAAAACAGCCATTGCCCGTATGCTGAATGACCGAGGTATCCCCAATCCAACGGAATACAAGCGGCTTCATGGTTTACGCTGGCGAACACCCAAAGGCAAGAACAGTACCCTCTGGAAATATTATGCTATTTCCGATATGCTGGTAAATGAAATTTATATTGGCAATATGGTACAGGGAAAATATGGGAGCGTATCTTACAAGACGAAACAAAATAAGCCACGCCCTAAAAGTGAGTGGTATATTGTCGAGGGTACGCACGAACCGATTATTGACCGTGAATTGTGGGATAAGGTGCAAGCGTTGATAGCTCAAAAGGCAAAACCATTTACAGTAGGTACAATCGGGTTATTCGCTAAAAAAGCTCGCTGCATGAACTGCGGTTATGTAATGCGTTCTAACAAACAGGCTGATGGGCGACGTTATTTAGGATGTTCCAGCCGCCATGTTTCTAAGGACGCTTGTATAGGTTCTTTTATCTCTGTACCTAAATTGGAACAGGCGGTGATTGCTGAAATCAACAAGCTGTCTGCCGCATATCTGGATAAGGATGAACTGGAACAAAACGTAACCTTTAACAGTGATGTAAAAGGCAAACAAAACGCTCTGAAAGAGGAAATTGCTGCATATCAAAGCAAGATTGCAGAATACACCAAAGGTATCCGAGAATTGTATTTAGACAAAGTTAAGGGTATCTTGTCAAAGCAAGATTATTTGGATTTATCCAAAGACTTCTCTACTCAAAAAGAAAGGCTTGAAAAACTGGTTATTGATACGCAAAAACAGCTTGACGTTATTGAAAGAAAAATACAGGCTGGTGATAACAAACGCCAGTTAATCGAGCAATACACCAATCTTGAACACTTAGACAGGGAAATCGTTGAAACATTGATTGACTATATATTAGTTGGAAAGAAAGACCCTGTAACTAAGGAAGTACCTATCGAAATACACTGGAATTTCTAAGTTCTTGATAATCTGGTGTCCAGTATGCCAGACTATCAAGGACATCTCTTAAATACTCATTGTTGTTCTTACACAGTTGCACCATCCGCAGCCATGTCCTCAAACAAATCAGTAAGCGGATCGCCTTTGGATTGGTAATATGCGGCAGTAAATGGTGCTCCGCTGGCTGCCTGTGTCCATATGCCGGTTGTATGGTCAACATAATATGCATCAAATCCACCTGCTTTTATTTCCTCGACGCTGAGATTTCTGGTCAGCTGATACAGGATTGCGGATACCATTTCCAGATGAGCAAGCTCGTGAGTACCGAAAAGGTGTCCGTCAGTAGAAACGGCTGCTTATTGACGGCCGAATATCGCTGATACAAGTAAATCCAGTGTGGAGCAATATTACTGTTTTTTCACAACAAGAAGTCAGTCTTTATTTTGAGTTGTATGATGTGATCTGTTGTTTACTAATTTACAAATTATATGCTATACTTATGACTGTAAAAATACATGAAAGGATTTAAATGATTATGAATAACTTAAATTCCTATGTAGTATATGCGGTACTGATAATTGCATTAATCGCGATTATCTGTATGGTTTGGTTTTTGCGTACACCATTCCGATACCCTTATTTTGAGCATACTTTCGATGTTTCAGGTAAGAGAAATCCTCAAATCGAAGATTTAATTGACGAATACCTAAATTCAGGAAATTTTTATAAAATCCAGGAACATAATAGCTATATATCATTATGGAAGCAAGAATGTAATAAGAAAATAGAAAAAAGTAAAATAAAAAAATACCGAAAAAAACAATTCGATTCCTGTTTAAATGATGATTCAGCGTTCATATTCAATCTAGCACGTCAGCAAACTAGATATAAACAGCAAAATTATAGAAAAACATCCTATAAAGTTTCACAAGTAATAGATGAATATACTTGCAACTATACTTATTTACAAAATCGAAATAAAAAACTTAAGGATATCAATTATGAAAGTACGCTGCGAAACTATAATAGCAAAAATCAAAGAAAGCTTATGACAAAAGAATTAAGAAAGAAGATAATGATACGGGATAATTATACCTGCCAAAAATGCGGAAAATATATGCCAGACGAAGTAGGACTTCATATCGATCATATCGTGCCTATTTCCAAAGGTGGGAAAACAGTGTTATCTAACCTTCAAGTTTTATGCTCAAAATGTAATGGAAGTAAATCAAATAAATCCTAAAGATTATATATGGTATTGTGCGAAATAAATAGATAATACTAAAAAACACCCTACCTCTCAATTAAGAGAAGTAGGGTTATTTTATGTATTAGACTTCACGCAGAGGCTTTGCATAAATCCACATTTTTCTGCGGCCAACCTTAGCATATACGGAATCAGTTTCTGGATCATTGTCCAGGACAGTGTATGTACCTTTGATTTTCACGTACTCATCAGGCTGCAGTACCTGATCACCGGATTTCTTACCGCCTTTCGTTACCTCTTCACACACTGCTGCATCGAGCCAATGGTACTCGGCCACTGGTGTGCCGGTCAAGGCATAGCAGATCACTGCATCACGGGATGCTGATACCTTGGATACCTGGTAGACATCCGGAAAGATAAACTTATCGCCTTTATTCAGTATCTGGTCTGGTTTCGGCTTGCTGGCTGCGCTGTTCTGCTGTAGATACCCTTTTACCTTGCTGACGAATTTCGCCCAGCTGTACGGCTTGTTGGCACGTATCTGGCTAGGACAGTTTTTTCCGGACCAGTCATGATGCT